>Ga0209272_10001439_pt1 | contig 15072 bp, 14 predicted proteins | sample tdDd002_FD_187125 | JGI IMG/M metagenome (GOLD analysis project Ga0209272, IMG submission 187125) | Marine sediment microbial communities from the Atlantic coast under amendment with organic carbon and nitrate - tdDd00.2 (SPAdes)... | ecosystem: Environmental > Aquatic > Marine > Coastal >... | reverse complement strand
GGAGGGACCGCATAAATGTGGAAAACAGAATGGGGCAATAATGTCACGTCCATTGAGGGACTTAAACCGTATCTGAATTTAAAAGATATGGAGCAACTAGGTGAAGTAACAGATCGTCACCCAATGAGTATACCTAAGTACTATCTAGATCTGATTGATAAAGAGGATCCAAATGATCCAATTAAGATATTGTCAGTACCAAGTTTAATGGAACTGGACATGTCTGGTGATTATGACACTTCAGGTGAGGCAGAGAATACAAAGTTTGCCGGCCTACAACATAAATATGCAACAACAATGCTCGTATTAACGACAAATGCATGTTTTATGTACTGCCGCCACTGCTTTAGAAAGCGAATGGTGGGTTACTCAAATAACGAAATTAACAATCGTCTAGATATGACAATCGATTATTTAGAAGCACATCCAGAAGTGAACAATGCACTTTTAACAGGTGGAGATTCATTCTGTTTGGATACATCTGTTATTAAGATGTACCTTGAAAGAATGACTGAAGTTGAACACCTTGACTTTATTAGATTCGGTACACGTGCACCAGTTGTATTCCCACAAAGAATATATGAAGATAAAGAACTTATTGAAGCGTTAAAAGAGGCTTCAAAAAAGAAAAATGTTATGATTATTACACAGTTTAATCATCCAAAAGAGCTGACTGAAGAGGTTATGAAAGCTATGGATGCACTTCGTGAAGCGGGTGTTACTGTAAATAATCAAACAGTTCTTCTTAAAGGTGTTAACGATGATCCTAAAATACTTGGAGAGCTTCTTAATAAGCTTGTAAGATTCGGAATCAATCCATACTACGTATTCCAGTGTCGTCCGGTTACGGCTGTAAAGAACCACTTCCAGCTTCCACTGTTGGATACTTGGAGAATTGCTGAAGAAGCAAAAGCGTATTGCAACGGTATGAGTAAACGCTTTAAGCTGATTATGTCTCACCCTCGTGGTAAGGTGGAAATCATTGGTGCAATTGAAGATGAAATGATCTTTAGATTCCATCAAGCTAAGAGTCCTGAAGACATGGGCAAAATGTTCAAGTGTAAACTGGACCCTAAAGGACGTTGGTTAGATAAAGATTTACAATTTATTGATTAAACATTAAATGATAATTGACACCACCTGGGTGTATCCCAGGTGGTGTTTTGATTTTTTGGAGTATTAGAATTAAAATATAGACAAAAGATTTTAGATTAGTTAACGATTAATAATATAGCTGGAGTTTGCAATTAGAATGTGAAAAAGAAAGGTGAATAGTCATGTTGAAGCAGATCATCAACAAACTTAACTCAATTCAGATTACAAAATCCCATGAGAATTGCAGCGCATGTGGATTGCCAATTCCAACTTGTATTTGTGAGGAGTTAAATGAATTTAAACAGCAAGTTAATTCAAACGTACATATAGATATTCTATTTCATGAAAAAGAGCTCAGCAGAAACACAAATACCGGTCGACTTATTGGTCTATTAAATCCTGACAAAGTATCTGCACATATATGGAATAGAACCACGCCACCTGAAAATTTACTTTCTATAATTAATAATGATCAGAATAGGTGTTATTTATTATTTCCACCAGATGAATCTCAAAGCACTGAAGATTTAGAGGAAAAATCAAATCAGGAATCAAATCAAATAATAGGAAGTGAACTTTCAAAGACTATTCATTTAATTGTTATTGATGGCACATGGCAAGAAGCTTGTAAAATTGTGAGAAAGAGTTCGTACTTGTCTGAAATCCAAAGACTGAGTGTTAAAAGCGATAAAGCAAGTATTTTTACATTACGGAGGAATCAAAAAGAAGGTAATCTCTGCACAGCGGAGGCGATTGCGGAAGCCTTAAAGGAACTTGAAGATCATTCGATGGCAGATATTCTCGAGAAATTCACTGCATTGTACCTAGAAAGATATGAAATTGGTCGGAGTGGACACGGACTTAAGTAGTTATGTGAAGATTCAGACTAGATTGAAAGTTTCGAAAAGTGGTATACTTATAATAACAAGGATGTTATGAGAAGAAGGGATTCTTATGCGTATAGGAAATCAAGCCACGGCACCTAAATTTGATGATTATCATTATCAAAACAATGTGGAGAAACCTCGCATGAATGACTCTGACGATTTGAAATTAAGTGATGATACGAACAGTGACAGATTGGTCTTATCTGATCTTAAAAAGAAACCAGAATACGCGAAGACTCCATACGAAAAAGAGGAACAGAAAAAACTTGAGAAACTCGCTTTAAGTGGCAATAGCCGACTTGACCCAGATCAGTACGATATGGTCAAACAGCTAGAGCTTATTGAGCGGGGTGTTATTATGCATGAAAAAGCACATCAGGCTGCTGGTGGAGCTTCTGTTGGTGCGGCTTCATATCAGTATACCATGGGGCCAGATTATAGATATTATGCGACTGGTGGAAGTGTAGAGTACAAGTTACCATTTGCTGGGACACCTGAATCTATGTTACGTGCCTTTCGTGGTCTCAAAAATTCGGCAAACGCAGTAGGCGATTCATCTGGACAGGATCATAAGATGGCAGCCATGGCAGAGGCGAAGATTCAAGATATTAAGAATAAAGTGGCAAGTCAACGTGGTAAGCTTGCTTACTATGAGCAAATGATTAAATCCAAATATAATAAGAAGAGTAAAAATTTAAATTGAAGTAATTGCAAGGATGGGATACTATGCGTCTAAGTATTGAAAGACCAAATCAATCCCTATACGCGCAAAATCAGAGACAGAGTGATGGACAGGTTAAAGATGTTGATAAAGGTCAGTCGAATACTTTAAACGAAACTGAATTAGGCACTAAGTCAAAAGATCCGCTTGATGATCCACAAATTCGAAATCAAGTTATGGAACTACAAGTCATCGAAGATAAAGTCATTGCACATGAGCAGGCACATAAATCTGTAGGTGGAGAATTCACAGGTGCTGCTAATTATGGATACTCCGTTGGACCAGATGGGAAGCGGTATATCACAAGCGGTGAAGTTAGTATTAGCATACCGAGTTATAATGAGCCAGAAGACGCAATTCGTGCAATGGAACGTGTGAAGCAAGCGGCTTTAGCGCCAGTTGATCCTTCCGCACAAGATCAAGGTGTTGCAGCTTCTGCTGGAGCTAGGATTATCAGCTTGCAAGCTGAAATCTCTAAGAAAAAAGCAGTTGAAGCATATGGCAATGGAGATGAGAAAGCCTTCGTAGAGAACGTGAAAGAATTAGGAGAGAAAAGTGACACAAAAAATAATGAACATATTAATTTACTGATTTGACCCTATTGTATATAACAAGTAGGGTCTTTTTAATGGAAATTTAAGAAAAATAGTGTAATATCTCATGTAAATGGTGTCAGATTATTCTTTGTAGTGGTAAAATAGAGCCATACGACTAGGTGTGGAGGCAAAATCATGAAGGTTGATTTAAAAGGTATTGGTAAAAGCTTTGGAGATTTATGTGTTATTGAGAATATTGATTTAGAAATTGACAGTCCTGAAATTATTTGTATTGTAGGACCATCAGGTTGTGGTAAATCTACACTACTAAATATTATTGGAGGCATAATTAATCAGGATCAAGGAAAAATTCATAATCAGTTCACAAAAATTGGGTATGTTTTTCAAGAAGATAGACTATTACCTTGGCGTTCGGTGGCTGAAAACATAAAACTGGTAAATGATGCTTATGAAGATGAAGAGATTTTGAGATTACTTGAAACTTTAGGTATTGAAGAATTTAAAGATGCTCTGCCGGGTGTGTTAAGTGGTGGTATGCGTCAACGTGCAGCAATCGCAAGAGCATTTGCGTATGAACCAGACATATTACTTATGGATGAACCTTTGAAATCCCTTGATTTCCAATTAAGGCTCAATATTTTGAAATTATTACATAAAGTATGGGGAGATCATAAGTGTGCAATAGTATATGTGACACATGAAATTGACGAAGCGCTATTGCTCGGAGATCGGGTTTTGGTTATGAGCAACAGGCCATCGTGCGTGCGAAAAGAACTGTGTATAACGATGCCGAAAGAAGAGCGCCAAATCGGTTCCAAAGAGTTAGAGAAATTTAGAGACATAATTATTGGAGAGCTATTCGACAATTAGAAGGAGGCAGCAATTGATGAAAAAGAGTATATCGATATTACTGGTGTTAATGCTACTAATGGGTACTGTAACGGGCTGTGCACCAAAAACAGTAAATGAGGATGCAGAGGCATTTTTAGAAGACGTTAATGAAGTGCCTGTAGAAGACGTGAAAAAAGAAGATGTCCAAAAACCTAGGCCTGTCATGACTGTAGGTATACCTGCAGGTGTGACTGCAATGAGTCTTGTTGGCGTTATGGACAAAACTATAGAATCGAAGCGTGTGGAAGTGGAATATCAGATTATACCATCACCAGATTTGATAGCTGCAAAGTTAATCAATAAAGAAGTGGATGCTATGATCCTCCCAACAAATTTAGCTGCAATATTATATAACAAAGGGATTGAGTACAAGCTGGCAGCATCAACAATTTGGGGAACATTATACATGGTAACAACAGAAGATATTTCAAGTTGGGAAGATCTTAAAGGTAAAGAAATTTATACAATTGGTCGTGGTCTAACACCGGACGTGGCTTTAAGATACTTGCTTGAAGCCAATGGCATTGATCCTGACACAGATGTTACGATTACATATTTAAGTGGTGCAACTGAATTGGCACCTACGTTCTTATCGGGACGTTCTACAATATCTGTGATGCCTGAACCAATGCTTACAACTATTTTAATGAAAAACCAAGAAGCTGAAATATTATTTGATTTTCAAGAGGAGTGGGCAACAGCAACTGGTACAGGAAACAGCTATCCTCAAGCGTCAGTCATGATTTCTGATGATTTTATCAACGAATACCCTATTGCAACAGAAGCATTTGTTGAAATGGTAGATAAAAGTGCGGATTGGATCAACGACAATCCTGAAGAGGCAGGAACTGCAGCTGAAGCCCTTGATATTAAGCTTAAGAAGAAAATCGTAGAGAAAGCCGTCGAGCGGTCGAATATTCGATTTGAGTCAGCTGAGGATGCAAAGCCAGCGATTGAAACTTATTTTGAGATTCTGATGAGTGCTTCTAAGAAATTGATCGGGGGCAAAATGCCAGATGAAGATTTCTACTACCAGAAATAATCAGTCAAATGAGAAAAAACATATTATTATTTCAACGATTATACTGCTAGCCGTTTGGGCGGTATCAGCCTATGTTGTAGATATGGAGCTTAAACTCCCGTCTCCACTTAGAACGATTGAAGCAATTGCAACAATTGTACAGAGTAAGTGGTTTTGGCAATCTGTTGCGTCCACAATTATTAGGCTCATTCAAGTGTTTGCATTGTCAATGATTGGTGGAATGTCATTGGGATTCTTAGCGGGATTTTTCCCTGTTATTGATCACCTGTTAAAGCCGATTATTCTTCTTGTACGATCAACACCGACTGTGGTGGTAATTCTTTTAGCATTTATTTGGATCGGACAAGAGAAGTCGCCAGTACTCGTTGGATTTATGGTGATATTTCCAATAGTGTATTCCAACATATTATCAGGACTTAGGAATGTAGATGAAAAGCTTGTTGAGATGGGACATCTCTATAAGTTTGACGCTCGTAAAATGATAGGGCACATATATATACCATCTATTGAACCCTATGTTCGCGCTGCTATGAGTTCGGCGATTGGTTTAAATATGAAAATCATGATTGCTGCAGAAGTTATATGTCAACCGAGATTTGGCGTTGGAACTCAATTGCAACAAGAGCGTATGCTAGCAAATATCCCTGAGCTCATTGCGTGGGGCATTATAGCTATCGTGCTCGTTGCAGTAATTGAAAAACTGGTATCAATCGTGAAACCTAAACGTATAAATCAGTCGGCCTGAGTTCGTGTGAATGGTACAGCTTAGAGTGGGTAAAACTTATATGAGCAGATGGAGGGCGATATTGTGACCACGAATAGAGTAACAAGACGTTATAAGCGACGCAGTATGCGGCGAAGAATAACAAAAATGATGGTGTTAAACAGCCTGATTTCAAATATCATTATGGGTGCACTTTTTCTAATGGTTGTATTTGGAGCCATGGGGTCTTTTGGGATGATCTTCTCTGATGTTGTTGCAGGAGATATTGCTCAAGAACTTGAGAATCCACAAAATAAGATCGCTATGAGTGGTGCTGATTTAGAAGCTATAAAACAAGATAAAGAGATTATGCAAAAGTGGTACCATTCCATTGGGAACAAATATCATTTTAATTTCAGCGATGGTTTTATTATGCGTACTCAAGAAGAAATCATGACTGCTGTTGATGTTGATGCACAAACGAAGGAATACACTTTTGTAGATGATGATGGAACTCTTTTTCAATTTGGATTGGTGTTTGTAGAAATAACAATGGGTGATGATATTGCTTTCTCAACTATGCCTGCAGATCATGATATGAGTGGGCAATTGCTTCAAGCAATGAAGCATTATGAGTATACCAGTATTCAGCCCTATTATAATGTTGATGGTGTGCAGGTCGGTGAAGTATCTGTAACGTTCAATGCAATGATTCTTGTAGGGATCACAATGGCTCTTATTGCACTATTTGTCGTTTCTGCTTTGATTTCATCGATGGTTTCACTGGTGACAAGCTCAATAGCGTCTGGAGCTCTTACTAAATCTCTGGCTGATCTTCAACGGAAAATGCGTAACTTGTCAGAAGGTGACATCGAATCAGCCATTCACTCTGAGCTTGAAATAAAACGTCCTGTTTCAGAAATTGAGGATTTGGCGAAGTCTACAAATAGTATTATTGAGCAAATGCGAGAACATGCTCACTCGCTTGAAAATCATAAAGCTGAGTTGGAAGCGCAAAATGTTGAACTTGTAACACAAGGCAATGAACTAACGTTGATCAATAATAAAATTGAAAATGTGAATGTTCAAATGAAAGATATACTGGATAATGTGGGACAAGGTTTCTTGCGTTTTGAAGATGATCTGATGATTCATTCAGAATACTCAATGGAATGTCGCGAAATGTTTAGCGTTTGTGTGGCAAATAAGAAATTTTCGACACTACTTTTTCCAGATGATCCTTCACAAGCAACTTTTGTGGATGATTTGCTCCAGAAAATACTGCAACAAGATAATGATAAAATTGAGTTGTATATGCCACTTCTTCCAGATGAAATGGAATTTAGAGGTCAAATAATTCAGATTGAATACAAGGTTTCAAAATCGCCTTCAAGTGCAAAGTCGATGATTGTAATTTTAACGAATATCACTGAGACGAGACAACTAGAAGAGCAGATGGACCAAGAGCGATATATACTTAAAATGGTTGTCAAAGTAATGGTGAATAGAAGTCTGTTTATAGAAGTGTCAGAGAGTTTTGAACAGTTTATGTTTGAAGGTCAAGATTGCGGTTGGATATTTAATGATGATCCCGAAGAAAACGTGAAGTATATAATGCGCCAACTTCATACATTCAAAGGAAACTTCAGTCAGTATGACGTGATTGCTCTTACGGGAGCACTTCATGAAACAGAATCAAGACTTCTTAAAGCGTTGGATGGACAAGCTTGTGAGAATGATTCGATAGAAAATTGTGTTAAGGCGAATATGCTTAACGAAGCGTATCAAAAAGATATGGGAATTATAAAGACATACGTTGGCGATGAGTTTATGGTTGAAGATGATCACTTCCTTATTGAAAAAACACGCATTGTTGAGATTGAACGTAAAATGCAAAGTGTTTTATCAGAACAAGAATGCAAAATGCTCCTTCCTGAAATCAGAAGCCTAAGATATCGTCCAATAAAAGAATTACTAAAAATGTATCCTGAATATACACTAAAACTTGCTGAAAGACTTGATAAGGCTGTAGCGTCTTTCGAAATACAAGCTGACGATATAATGATTGATGAAGCGCGTTATCAAAATCTTGCGAAGTCACTTGTTCATGTTTTTAGAAATGCGATTGATCACGGTATTGAGTTGCCGGATGATCGTGTTGAATCAGGAAAAGATTTAATGGGGCGTATTTCATGTATTGTATCTGATTTAGGTGAAGCTTTTGAAATTATTGTTTCAGATGATGGTGCAGGTCTGAGGCCTGAACAGATAAGATCAAGACTTTTAGATATGGGCCATAGTCAAGAATCACTTCAAGAACTAACCGACAATGAACTACTACACCATGTATTTGAAGATTCATTATCAACGAAGGTAGATACCTCAGAGTTGTCAGGTCGAGGTGTGGGACTTGCAGCTGTTCGTAAAGAGGTTGAATTGCTTGATGGTCACATCTCAGTCACTTCGAGTGAAGGTGTGGGAACAACTTTTACATTTAGAATTCCATATGCTCAAAGTGTAGAATCTGGTGCAATAGTACCGCTAAATTTCATGAAGGAATTGGCTCAAACATCTGTTGAGTACATTAACAATCATGTTGTAAAGTATGATATCACAGATGTAGATTTGGTCGGAAAAACGAACCAAATAGAGTTGTATGAGCTTACAGCTTTGGTAAGTTTAAAAGGTGTCATTAATGCATTAATCATGATAAGCGTGAACAGACTATTTGGGGAAAAACTTGTAAACAGTTTCCTTTACGAACCAGTTGCAGCTGAAGAACTTGATAAGTATGTAGAAGACGTCCTTGCTGAAATTGCAAACACGCTTCTAGGTAATACATTAGGACAGTTTGATGACGTACAGGACTTCTTACATATGGGTATACCGGCGATAATTTCAAATCAAGGGGCATATGTCAAATACACAGATGCTGAAATTCTTACATTCAATCTAAACTGTGGAGATAATCATTTAAGTATAAATATGATACAGCTTGAAAGCGATCAGATAGAGGAGGCGACATTATGGCAAGAATATTAATAGTAGATGACTCAGCAGTTATGCGCTTGAACTTAAGAAAAATTTTGACTGAGTCTGGTCATGAGGTTGTTGCTGAAGCTCCCAATGGAAAAGTGGCTCTTAACTTATACGAAAAACATCTTCCTGATTTAGTGACTATGGATATAACAATGCCTGTCATGTCGGGTGTTGACGCAACTGGTTTTATTGTTTCAAAATACCCAGACGCTAAGATCGTTATGATTAGTGCTTTAAATCAGAAAAAAATGGTGTACGATGCACTCAAAAATGGAGCAAGGCACTACATTATTAAGCCTATTGATAAAAACAAGGTAATGAGTGTTCTAAATGAAGTTCTATTAACTGATGAAAGTCATATTCAGAAGTATGAGGAGAAGCATGAAGATAAAGCGTCCGGTGATGATAAAGCCCACTTTATTGTTGAAAATATAGAAGGTGTATTCTATTTCAGGTTAGAGGAACACTTTAACAATAAGGATATGGATAACCTAAATACAGCAATGCAAGGAATCCTGTTTGTTAGACCTCTCATGATACGCTTTGACTTTGGATCGCTAGATGGATTTGATGATGGATACTTAAATAGATTTATGGTTTATGCTAAAAAAGCCATTGATAGTGGTGGCGATTATGACTCCATTGCTGAAAATGAATCATTAAAGGAAATTTTGAATCACAAAGAGGAGACTTACTTGAGATGAGAAATAATATCCTGCTGATCACAAAAGACAGAGAGATGAAAAATCATATTTATGGGCTGATTGACCAGAATTTATTTGTGTTGAATCAATCTAGTGCCAGTGAAATCATGCAGAAAACATTTTTATTAAGTCCGTTTTATATGATTGTTGATTTAAACGAAGTAACACATCAGATGATTCAAGTGATTAAATCTGTGCAAGATCTGGATTATGTTCCAATTATGTACGTGGGTCATGATGCAATCGCAGAGCAATACCAGAAATCACTTCCGAATGATCTAGTTGTTGAATTTAAAAATTTACCATCGATGCTACCTTCGCTTTTGAGTCAAGGTCTGTTATTTAAACAACAGTATGCCAAGGTTTCAGAAGCGTTTGAAACGATTGATGCAATGACAACAGAGACAAAAGGTGTCATGGACAAATACCTGCTTAGAGAGTATGGTGACTTTAGTTTTTCTGCACGAGAAGTTGTGAATAACATATTTGCTGACAATCCAATACTGACCAATAAACCAGCTCATGTGTGGGTTGTTTATCCAGAACATACTGGCAGACTTGTTTCGCTGTTTGGAAAAGTTGAAGGTGAATCGGGTTATGAAGAAATCTATGAAGGGTTGCTGTCTGAAAAGGATTTGTTTGGATTTGATGTATACGCTGAAAATGGCTTTAAAATGAATTGTGAGGAAGAATTGTTCTCTGATATTGATACTGACTCAAAACTATTTCCTGACCAGATGATTCAAAAGCTGCCATATCTAACGAATTTTGCTGGATATGGAATGGATCAGATCCTTGTAATCGGGTGTAATTATGCTGATGAAGTGACAATCTATGAATCATCCGTCTTGAAATCGATGACGGTGACACTGGATTTACTTGAAAATATCCGTTATCAGATTCATGAAGTTGAAGGTGCTTTTAACTACACTCTGGATGCTTTAGCTCGTGCTGCTGAGGCAAGTGATGATATGACAGGCCAGCACATTAGACGTGTAAATGAGTACTCAAAACTGATTGCACGTAAACTGAATCTTGATTCAACATTTGTTAGGGAAATTTATAATGCTGCTCAGATGCATGATGTTGGCAAGATATATGTGAACAATCAGATTCTTCAAAAACGTGGAAAACTGACAGATAGTGAATTTAGAGAAATACAACTTCACACGGTTTATGGAGAAAAAATAATTGGCCAGTCAGAGTATTTGTCAATGGCTTCGGAAATCGCTCTTAATCATCATGAAAAGATGGACGGCACAGGCTATCCCAATAACCGTAAAGGTGAGGAAATTCCGATTTCAGCGAGAATTGTTATGATGGCTGATATCTATGATGCTTTAAGGAGTGAAAGGTCTTACAAAGTAGGATTTAGCCATGATCAGACCAGTGACATTCTTATTCGTGGCGATGACAGAGTGAAACCTATTCATTTTGATCCTGAAGTATGGCGTGTATTTAAAGATCATCATGGAGAATTTAACACAATATTTAATCGATTAAATGAATAATATGCTTCCCTTTGTAGATCGATGAATAGATAATAATCTGGGTCTATGAGGGGGAGCCTTTTTTATACATGGAGTTCTAATAGACCTTGTTTGAGGCTATACAAAATATGGTATAATTGGGTTAGTATGAAGTGAGGAGTGGAGATATGCATAAGAAGCTAATGATGGCCGTTATTGTTGCCATGGTACTGGCTGGATGTCAGCCGCCACAAACCGATACCCCAGTTCAACCCGAAGTGCAGGAGTCTGCGGTTGAGGAGCTAGAGACTCAAAAGGATTTTGGTGAAATTGTAGACAAATCATTTGTAATTAAAGAAGATACAAATGGTGTGAACGCGGATGAACTAGATCAATATAATATAGAGGCTATACTCGACACAGAGTTAAAAACTCTTGAATGTAAGCAGACTGTTTTGTACAAGAACAAAGAAGATGTTGCACTTGATAAAGTCATTTTCCAAGTGCTTCCTAATGCTTATGAGTCGTTAGAGACGGCTCCAGTATTGTTTGGAGATGTTGAAAGTATTTATCCAAATGGATTTGAACCTGGATATATTGAATTCACCGAGGTTAAAATTAATGACAAAGTGGCTGAGTATACGATTTATGGTGATGATAATACACTCATGAATCTTGCACTTGAAGAAGCCCTTAATCCTAATGAGAATGTAGAAATTTCTATGACTTATACTGTGCAGATACCGCCAGCCTACGATAGGTTTGGATATAATGGATCAACTTTCAATATTGCGAATTGGTATCCTGTGGCTGCTGTTTATGATGAAAAAGGTTGGCATGAAGATTCTTATTTAGCAGTCGGTGATCCATTCTATACGGATATGGCTGTGTATGAAATGACCTACAACGTGCCGAATGATTATGAAGTGGCATCAACGGGTGTTCGAACTGAAAAAGATGAGAGTGTTGAGGGTCGAAGTATTATCAAATATAGTGCAGATCTGGTTCGAGATTCAGCTTGGCTAGCGAGTGATTCTTGGAATATTTATGTTGATGAAGTGGATGGAACAACCATTAGGTCTTACTATTTTGGTGAATTCAACTATCCAGAGGAAAAAGCAGTTGAGGTGGCACGAGACTCTCTTATAGCATTTGAATACTTATTTGGAGAATATCCATATTCAGAGTTAGCCATTGTTGCAACTGACTTCCCAAGTGGGATGGAGTATCCTTCTCTCGTAATGATTGCTAAGGATAGATATAAATCATCTAGAATAGAGGCGCTAGAAGGTGTGATTGCCCATGAAATTGGCCATCAGTGGTGGTATGGTGTTGTGGGAAATAATCAAATCGAGGAAGCTTGGCTTGACGAGTCACTAACAGTATTTGCAACTGCAATGTATTATGGTGAAAAATATGGAGAAGATGCTTACGACAATTATGTTGGAAGGTATGCAGGCACTTATAGTGCAAGAAAAGGTGGAGATGGCGACGGTATCGTTGTAAAGGATCTAACTCAATTTGAGAGCTGGTCTGATTATTCAAACCTTATTTATAGAAAAGGTTTCTTGTTTATAGATGCTCTAGTAGAGGAGTATGGTAAAGAAGATGTTATAGAGTTCCTGCAAGCATATTACCAACAAAAGCAGTTTAAAACTGCGACAACAAATGAGCTTGTTGAACTTGGTGAATCTTTCTTTGGTAAGAAATTCGTTGATATGGCAGATGAATGGCTGTACAATGACACTGATTACTTAAAGTAATTGATATCTATAGTATTTTTAAACCACTGTCGTATTATTTAATACGGGGGTGGTTTTCTTTATGCCTATTAATTGATATAATTACAATGTTGGATTCATTTTAAGGAAAGAATATGAAAGGTGTGAGTACACCGTGAAATATAAATCTGAAATTCAAGAATCATTGCTTAATTGGTATGGAGCTGTTAAGAGAGACCTACCGTGGAGAAAAACACAGGATCCCTATAAAATCTGGATCTCTGAAGTTATGTTGCAACAAACGCTGGTCGAAACAGTTAAAGGGTATTACAAACGATTCTTAGAGACGTTTCCTACTGTTCAAGATCTGGCTGAATCAGAAGATGAGTTATTAATGAAAATGTGGGAGGGGCTTGGATATTACTCGAGAGCACGAAATTTAAAACGTGCTGCACGAATGATTGTTGAGGAACATGATGGAATTATGCCAAACAACCTTTCTCAAATAAGGAAACTCCCTGGAATAGGACCTTATACAGCGGGAGCGGTTCTTTCGATAGCTTATGGAAAAGCAGTCCCGGCAGTGGATGGCAATGTTATTCGTGTGTATAGTCGACTGTTTAAAATTGAAGGCGCCGTAGATACAACACCTATAAAAAAAGTCATTGATGAAATTGCATGTGCGTATGTTGATCAAAGCGATCCAAGCAGTTACAATCAATCATTGATGGAACTTGGTGCAACGATCTGTATACCAAAGAATCCTCGTTGCTTAGCTTGTCCTGTAACTGAGTATTGCAAAGCATATGCAGAGGGGATTCAGAAAGAATTGCCTAAAAAATCACCTAAAAAACCAAAAAAAGAGGTTGATTTAATTGCTGCACTTATAAAAAAAGATGATGAGTTCCTGATTCTTAAGCGTCCGCCCGAAGGACTTTTACCTGACCTGTGGAGCTTTCCGTCGATCGAAATTGAAAATGGCGGTGTTTCTTTAGAACGTGAAATAGATTTGTGTCTTGAGAAGTTTAGCGAAGAATTGGGTCAAGAGGTGGTCTTCAAAGAGAAGTTGGGGACTGCAACACACATATTCACACACATTAAATGGTCGATTAAAGTGCTTGAATTTGAATGGTTTAGCGGCATGCTTCCAGATTTTCCGGAAATGAAATGGATATTAGAGAGTGACATTGAATCATATGCTTTTCCTACGGCGTATAAGAAAGCTATCAAAGCGGGTGGACTGACTCAAAGCTAATTAATAAAACTTCATAAATTGATTACTCGTATAAGGGGTTAAGGACTTGGTATTTGGGTATATATATTACAGAAACTTAACAACTATACAGGCGTCAATTGGGAGGAGGCCGTCAAATGAAAAGAATGAATGAGAGTCCGGAAGTGAGTCACCTTCTAGATACATTTATATGTCCACAGTGTAGCTCACCATCGCTTAAAATTATTGACAAGCAGTATGGACAATGTGAAAACAACGAGTGTGATTACGAGGGAAAAGTGAAGACTAGAAAAGCGAGACCACACGAGGATCAGACAAAATGTGTGGTTATTGACAATGAGCTGTATTGTATTGAAAAAGACGAATTAGAAGCGCCGTTGGTTAAAGCAGAAAAAGAGTGATTTGATTAATTCTATTTTGAATTAAGTATAGTATGTACACAGATAATGATAGTATAATGACTATTTTAAAGGAGCTGAAATCAGCTCCTTTTTTATGTCTTGAATATGAAATTAAGGAGCTTGCCGATCTGTTTGATCATCAGCAACTAGAATGCGTATCGCAGAGGGAATAACTTCGATTTTTACTGGGAGTCCGCCAGCGTATTCGCCGTCAAAATCCAATTCTAAATCCCCGTGATTTTCAGCGTGAATTTCAACTTTACTCGTTCTAAAATAAAGAACTTTGCTATGATTGATGTGTTCTCCCTTTAATACGGAGAGAAATAATTCTGCAGCCTCTTGAATGCTTTCTGACTCTCTAATGAATATGCAATCGAGAAGTCCATCTTGCATTTGAGCGAGGGGCATAAGTTGCTCAAAGCCACCTATGGTAGGTGAATTTGAAATCATAAAGAGATTGAAGCGGCCAACCTCTTCGACTTCGTCATGTTGGATCTTGAGCTTGTATGCTCTTAGTCCGCTTGAAGTAAGCTCTTTGACCACTTCCAAGTAGTATGCTGCGCGTCCTAGAACATTTTTAAGCTCAGTGGGTGTACGGTGAGCAACCG
>Ga0209272_10001438_pt1 | contig 15073 bp, 17 predicted proteins | sample tdDd002_FD_187125 | JGI IMG/M metagenome (GOLD analysis project Ga0209272, IMG submission 187125) | Marine sediment microbial communities from the Atlantic coast under amendment with organic carbon and nitrate - tdDd00.2 (SPAdes)... | ecosystem: Environmental > Aquatic > Marine > Coastal >... | reverse complement strand
CTCAGTGCCTGTCATGCTGATTACGATTGGGCTTCTAAAGCGACCTTTCCCTTCATGGCAAACAATTTGGGCAGACAAGCACTCGCTGATAGCAACATCTATTGCCGCTGCAATCATGTGTATCTCCTGGTATGCATTTACCTGGGCGATCACTCATGATCAAGTACTTGCTGCCAGTCTTGGTTTCTTCATCAACCCCTTGTTTGCCATCGCGCTCGGTGTCATCTTTCTAAAAGAACGACTGTCACATGCTCAGTCAGCAGCCGTGATTCTGGCCATTGCAGGGATTGCCTATCAAGTCTGGCACTATGGTGAGCTACCATGGATCTCACTAATCATGGGCAGTTTTTTTGCACTCTATGGCTTATGTAAGAAATATATCCGCTATGATGCGCTAACATCCGTCACCATGGAGGCCGCGATCCTTGCACCACTTGCATTGGCATTCATGGCAGTACAGGGGATTTCGGGGCAAAGCGTAGCGTTGTCATCCGATCTATCTACACTGCTGCTGTATATCGGCTCGGCGCCAGTTACACTTGCACCGTTGATTTTCTTTGCTTTGGCTATCAGCCGCACTAGCCTAACCATGGTCGGGTTGATGCAGTACATTGAGCCAACACTGCAGTTCTTGCTTGCCGTATTTCTTTTCGGAGAGGTTTTTGATGAGATTAAGGCCATCAGCTTTAGCTTGATCTGGCTGGGTTTGCTCCTCTGCACATTGGAAGCCTTGCAAGGAGTGTATCGGAGAAAATTTATCCATGCTGAAAATACCAGCATATAAATCTGCTATACCCACTTTAACCTTAGTCACATCATGTGTGTAAAATACTAAGGTTAAGCACCTCTACCAACGCTGCAAAAGAGAATAGTATGAGTTCGGAAATTAAACAGCTCCAACAACAGCTGGCAAAATTCGCCGCAGAACGTGACTGGGAGCAATTTCATTCTCCCAAGAACCTGGCAATGGCATTAAGCGGAGAAATGGGCGAGCTCACAGAAATTTTCCAGTGGCTAACCACAGAGCAAAGTAAGCATCTTCCTGCCGCTAAAAAAGCCCACCTCGAGGAAGAAATCGCCGACGTGCTCATGTATTTAGTTCGACTGGCGGATAAGTGCGATGTAGACATTATGGCGGCATGCCAAAAGAAACTATACAAGAATGAACAAAAATATCCGATTGATAAATGCTTTGGAAATGCTAAAAAATACAATGAGCTCTAGGTAGTAGCACAGTCGAGTAGGTTCTCACAATTCCTGTATATTTAGTTGCTTATGCCATATTTGGATTCATACTCGTATATAAGATCATATTTTATTAAAGCGTTGTCCATATCAAAGGAGTCGAGATGGATATCCACGAAGTCTTTAACGACAGCTATGCAAGGTGCAACCAGCACCCTCGTTTCTTTGAAACCTTCTACGAGCTATTTTGCCAGAAAGATGACAAATTCCGCCTGATGTTTGCCAACGTCGATATGCATAAGCAAATCACAATGCTAAAAGCATCGATAACGATCATTTTACTGGCACCAATATCCGACTCAGCCCGTGAATCGATTCGGTTCTTTGGAAAACGACATGGTCCTCAGGGTGTCGGTGTCAGCCCGCTTGATTACGACACCTGGCTTGATTGCTTGCTGGAAACCGTCCATCAGTGTGATCCTTACTATACGCCTGATGTAGAAAAAGCCTGGCGAGAATGCTTCTGGCTAGGTATCGAGATCATGAAGGAAGAGTGCGAGACATGACACGTATCGGGTACTATTATCGAATATCGCTGCTCATTCTTATTGCTATCATCCTTGCTGCTCTTGCCCTGTATTTTTCTCCCATCACCCAAAGCCGTAATTTTTATGATTATGCCGATCAACAGACTTGGCTAGGAATCCCCAACTTCGTTAATGTTATTTCCAATCTACCTTTTTTACTGGTGGGGATATTCGGATTAAAGCAATTTTGTACCCATCATACGTATGCCTTAGAACATAGAGTAAACAAAATTTACCCTATCTTCTTTGGTGGGTTAATAGCGGCTTTTTTCGGTTCAGGTTACTACCACCTTGAACCGAACGCTTTGGGACTAATGCTAGATCGTATACCTATCACTGTAACGTTTATCGCTCTTTACTGTATCGTTCTTAGTGAATATATACACCCACACCTTGGCCATCGCCTGTTCGTTCCTGCAATAATATACGGCGTACTCTCCGTCATATACTGGTATGTCAGTGATACCGTCAGCGGCCGAGGCGATTTATCTGCCTACATTTTGGTGCAGCTGATTCCCCTTATTCACTTGCCCCTTATTATAGGATTGTTCAGACCGCAGTTCAGCCACAGTAGATACTACTTGTACGCGCTATTTGCCTATCTCTTGGCCAAATGGGCAGAATCCAATGACGAACAGCTGTATGCGTTGTTAGGAGAGATCAGCGGGCATAGCATCAAACATCTACTTGCCGGATTTGGTGGATTTATCATCTATTTAGGCTGGAGCAAGCGCTCGAGGGTGACAATGTCTGGGAACTGAGCTCAGCTCCCAGACATACCGCCTTAAACAGGTTATACGAGAGGCTACTTCTCGCCGATGCCGCGGTGTTCTTTCTTTGCCAGGGTGATTTTTCCAAACCCTAGTTTTTTAAAATGGTTGTCTCTATAGTCCCTAACAGCCTTAGAGCCTGAAGATACAGCTTCAACTTGCTGTTCCATTTTCAGAAACGCCGTCAGGTCAATACCCTCAGCTGCAGCTACAGCTTCATGAATCGAACGGTATTGATCGTAAGAGAATACCAGTTGCTTCTCTTGTTTCTTGTAGGTATAGATAATGGTGCGTGACATAACGCCTCCAACAGCAAAAAAACAGCTTGGGAATTTACCCTAACTCACACGATGATGGAAGAGGGATAACAACAATCACCTAACCCGCGTTAGAGATATAGCGATGGCCAAAATTTTCATACACTCTCTTTTCCCACAGTTATACACAGAAACAGTGGATAACTCGTAGACATAGCGCCATTTTGATCACAATAAATTAACACTAAAGCTCATTTGATTGAAAATAGTGAATAACCTGATTAGCACTACCTCGCCAGACCAGCGACGGATCATGCTGTTCTTGCACAAATTTCCCATCAACTAATGCGTCAATCAACGCGACAACCTCACACTGGGCTTCACTCAGCTCGTCTAACACATACCCTGTCCACAACCATACATCTTTTCCTACACACTCCGCTCGCACACGCTGGATAAGCTTTAATACAGCGCCAAGATTGGCCGGATGCAGAGGATCCCCTCCAGACAACGACAACCCTCGACGTTTAATTCGGGTATCGTTCAAATCTGAAATAATTTGATCTTCCATTTCCTGTGTAAATGAATGGCCGCAATCTAAGCGCCATGTGTTTTTGTTATAGCATCCACGACACTGGTGCTCACAACCTGACACAAACAAAGTACAGCGTGTCCCGGGACCATTGACTACGTCAACAGGATAATAGTTAAGGTAATTCATTATCTTTCTCACCATAAACAAGAAGTGCCAATTAAGGCACTTCTCTATTCGTCGTCATGAAACGCTTAAGCTGCTATATCTAACAAGATTACATATGCTTGACGCGACGCTTCACTTCTTCCTGCTTACCGAAGTTAAACGGACGTGCATCTGGGCTGCCCAAATAACCACATACGCGACGCGTTACAGACACCTTCGATGGATCATGGTTACCACACTTCGGACAAGTAAAACCTTTGCTGGTACAGTCGAATTCGCCCATAAAGCCACATTCGTAGCATTCGTCAATCGGAGTATTGGTGCCGTAGTACGGTACTCGGCTATAGCTGTAATCCCACACGTTCTCCAGCGCTTCGACATTATGCTGGATATTCGGATACTCTCCATAACAAATAAATCCACCGCTGGTGATTTCGGGGTATGGCATTTCGAAATCAATCTTGTCGTAAGGATTTACTTTCTTTTCAACATCCAGGTGGAAACTGTTTGTGTAATACCCCTTGTCTGTAACACCTTGAACAATACCAAACTCTTTGGTATCAATGGCACAAAAGCGGCTACACAAGTTTTCACTAGGCGTACTGTAAAGGCTGAAACCATAACCTGTTTCTTGCTTCCAGCTATTAGTGGCCTGCTTCAGATGCGTGACAATCGCAACCGCTTTTTGGCGTAATTCTTCACTGTCGAACACGTGCGTCTCTGTGCCGTAAAGCGCATTGATCGCCTCATGAATGCCGATATATCCAAGTGAAATGGATGCTCGGCCATTCTTAAAGATTTCAGAGACATTATCATCTGGCTGCAGTCGAACACCACAGGCCCCTTCCATATACAGAATAGGAGCAACACGTGCCTTTACGCCTTCCAGGCGGCTAATGCGGGTTTCCAGTGCACGTCGGGCCAATGCCAGCCTTTCATCAAGCAAGCGATAAAATCGTGTTTCATCACCTTTGGCCAGCAATGCAATACGTGGCAAGTTCAAGCTAACAACACCCAAGTTGTTTCGCCCTTCATGAACCAGTTCACCATTTTCTTCATAGGCATCCAGGAAGCTACGACAACCCATCGGCGTTTTAAATGATCCTGTTACTTCAACCACCTTGTCATAGTTCAAGATATCTGGGTACATTCGCTTAGACGCACATTCTAATGCTAGTTTTTTGATGTCGTAGTTTGCATCGCCATCTTTATGGTTCAGCCCATCTCTAATTGCAAATACCAGCTTAGGGAAAACGGCTGTCTTACGGTTTTTGCCCAAACCCTCAATACGGTTTTTCAGTATAGATTGCTGGATCAAACGAGATTCCCATGACGTTCCCAGACCAAAGCCAAAAGTCACAAACGGTGTCTGTCCGTTGGCAGTATGCAGTGTATTTACTTCATACTCCAAGGACTGGAAAGCATCGAAACATTCTTTGTCAGTACGGGCTTTCGCAAACGACTCCGGCTCGGCAATACCCCATTCTTGGGCTATCTCTAAATGCTTGTTAAAACTGACTGTAACATAAGGAGCAAGCACTTCGTCGATACGGTTGATCGTGGTACCACCATAGATGTGGCTGGCTACCTGAGCAATAATCTGCGCAGTAACCGCAGTTGCCGTTGAAATTGACTTTGGTGTATCAATTTCAGCATTTCCCATCTTAAAGCCGTGTGTCAACATGCCATTCAAGTCTATCAGCATGCAGTTAAACATCGGAAAAAACGGTGAATAGTCCAGATCATGGAAATGGATATCGCCCAGTTCATGAGCCTTAACAATATCACGAGGCAACAAGTGTTGTTTTGCGTAGTGCTTAGCAACAATCCCAGCAAGCAAATCACGCTGAGTCGGAATCACCTTGCTGTCTTTATTTGCATTTTCGTTGAGCAAAGAAGCATTGCTCTGTTCTATCAACCCTCGAATTTCACCATTAAGCTGGCTCTTTTTCTCACGAGCAAGATCACGGTCATGTCGATACTCGATATAAGCACGGGCGACTTCTTTATGTGGGCCTACCATCAGGTGATTTTCGACCGCATCCTGAATCGCGTGAATATCGACTTCTTCAACAGACAAAAATTGAGAAAGTACACCGTCTGCTACCGACGCTGCATACGCCTCATTCATCGCTTCAACTGATTCGGCTGCGCTCAGTACCGCTTCTTTAATACGCTTGGTATTAAACGGTACACGGCATCCATCACGCTTAATCACAACAGGTTTCACACGGGGCTCCTACGAAAATGACACTGTCACTTAAACACAAAATATAGGGTCTAGTGATTTGGCTAATACAAGATGTGGTGTATTAGGCGAGAAATACGAAAAACAAACATTGATCTAAATCATTTTTTTTCAAGGACAGTACAGGGAACAACCGATGATTTTGAGCTCGTGCCAAAAAATGAATGTAAGCTTTTTTCTAAGCCTTTTTGTCAACAAATTTATTGTCTTCAATGCCTCTTTTTTAGAAAAATACTCCTTGCAAATAGACAAATCAGAGAGGTTGCTTTCACTTAGTGAAATCAGAATCGTTACCTTCTACCTAGCACCTTGTAACTGATAAGTCAGCCAGCAAAATGTACTTCACCGCCCACTTCCAATATCGGTAAAAATATCAGAAGAAACCTCGTTTTCTGCTGGCGCCGATCATCTAATCGTCCCTATGCCCCCCTCACGCGAATCATTCCAAATGCTCCTGAGACTGATAATCATCGTGTTACTATTTACTTTAATGATATTCCCGCAGTCACTAAGTAAATATACTCACAGCACTCACACAACTGGAAGGCATCTCCAATCCAACCAACCTTCACTTCTCACGCTCGTTAGTTGGAATATGCAATGGTTAAGCGTTGCGAATAAGGAGACGTTCATTACAAGAACCACCTCTGATTTCACGCAACTTGCTAGGATTCTGGCTGATCTGTCACCCGATATTCTGGCATTCCAAGAAGTAGATAGTATCAGTGCAATTGAGGCTTTGCTGCCTTCGTCCAAGTACAAGATCTTTCTATCTGACAGGCACACATCCCCAAATGAAAAATTCGCAGGTATAAACCAGTTCACAGGATTTGCCATTAAGAATGGGCTACCAATCGACAATCCACCGGATCTCAAGGCACTTAATATAAGGCTCCATACAAGGAAAGATCACACCAGACAGGCAGGAAGACTCAGATACGGCAGTTACATCATTGTCCGAAAAGGAATGAAAAATGAACTGCACTTACTGAACATTCATTTAAAATCAGGCTGCTTTAGCGTCAAGAATAAGCCCAGTAGCAGATCATGCAGAACCCTCAGGAAACAAGCATCCGCGCTGACGACATGGATCCAGCAACGTTTGAATAACGATGAGGACTATATCGTATTGGGTGATTTCAATCACCGACTTAACAGTGAGCATCAATGGCTATTAACATCGTTAAACCAAAAACTGTCACTCCCCGCTTTTAATCTCACTGAAAATACCGATGCAGCCTGTCTGGCTCGTCACACCAAACGTAACGGTAGCAGGAAAAAACGACTTTATCGTTCACTTGTCGATCATGCTCTTGGTTCAGAGAAGGTTGCCAATTCTATCAAGATGCATGGGCAAGTTTATCAGTACCAATACGCAACCGATGAGGTCGACAACTATCAGCTGTCCGATCACTGCCCATTGGTGATCAGCCTGCCCAGTTTAGAGTGATTTTTAATCACTCTGGGCTTGTTGGTGAGACGGTGATCTCTCTTTCATAAGAATGTCATTTGATCTTTGTACTATTAGCACTATAGATAGTAGCCAAGAGCACCTATCGTGTGAGGTAAATAATAGGATTAATATGGACGCGTTAAACCAATATACGTTTGTTGCGCCAACCGAAGATGAGCTCATGGTTGAGCAGCCTGATACGCTCTATCTCTCCGTTGACGATGACGAGCTAGCCAATGACATTATTGTACTAAGCTAACTCTACTTGATGTGATGAAATAGACTTAACTGATCATAAAAAAGCCCGATTTCTCGGGCTTTTTTAGTACAGGTTATTCTCGTATGTAGCCATTATTAAAATGTCTGACATCTGGCACGATATTGTGCTTGTTTAGTAAGCGATACATTGTTGCCCGTGAAACACCAAGATCTTTTGCTGCCGATGCTACCTGACCCCGGTGAGTCTCGAGTACAGCCACCAACACATCCTTCTCAGCCTCATCCTTAATATTCCTCAAGCTTTGCTTAAGGTTAGCTTTACTTGGCAAATCAAAATGTTCTGCACGCACTTCATTGCCTTCAGCCAACAAAGCTGCACGCTTCACTTGGTTGATTAACTCCCGTACATTGCCAGGCCAACTATAACGCAACAGCAACTGCTTGGAGTCTTCAGAGAAAGATGCCGCCATCGTACTGTATTCTCTGGCAAACTTGGTCAAAAATGTTTCAGCCAACAGGAAGATATCCGATCCACGTTCTCTCAGCGTCGGTACTTTAATGTGGAATACATTTAACCGATAGAACAACTCTTTACTAAATTCACCGCTAACAACGGCAGCTTCTAGATCGGCACTCGATGAAGCAATAATCCGCACATCGGAAGATGCATCATCATCTAGCGACTCCCCCGCAGGGATCTGTAAATAGGAAAGAAGTTCATCTTGGAGTTCTTTGGATAACTCTTCAACATTGTCCAATAAAATAGTGCCATTGAACTGAGAGCCGTCCTCATTGGTGAAACTCCCATCGAGAAAAGCGATTTTCTCGTCATCTCTTGTTAGTGATCCGCAGTTCACAATAACAAAAGGGGCGTTCTTTCTCTTTGAAAGGTTATGAATTGATTTGGCAATCAACTCTTTACCGGTACCATTTTCACCAGTAAGAAAGACATTGACCTCGGTTAATGCAACTCTCCTCACCATATCTCTGAGTTGCTTTATAGACTTGGAGTCACCGAATAAGCCCATATCATGCTGGGATGTTATCTCAACCCATGAGCTTGATTCTATGTCAAGCATCCCTAGTTGGTGGCCAACTGTATCGAGTAAGTGGCTACCTGGAATCGGAACTGAAAAATAGTCGACACAAAAGTTATTAATAAACTGACATATTGAATCAGTTTTTAATTGTTCTTTTTTGATAATCGCAATCCATTTCACTTGCTTAGTTTTATTTGCCCTTAAAGAAATGCTATTTAAGCTAAAATCATTATTGCTTAAATCAACAATACAAATACATGGGCTAAACTCTTCCAGGATTGAGTCAGCCGTCCGTAGGTCATAGCAGCAATGGGTTTTCCAACCTGATTGTTCAAGAAGCGCAATCCAAGGTTCATAGTTACATCCAATTGCAACCAAACGACCATTAATTGATTTATTTTGACATTGAGCCACCATCGAAGTCACCTTCTATCAATGTGCATATTATTATTGATGTCTTAAAAATATAGGCAATAAACGACAGTTTTGCAGGGTATCAGATGTAAGAAATGTATTGAAAAGTTATTACTTTAAAACATTGTGAAAAAGAGTCACTAATAATCAACCAGTTATTAAAAACAAAAACAACAATTAAATGCAGCTTTCTGCATGCAGATTAAGTTATCGACAACAAAAAAGGTACAGTATTTATACTGCACCTCCTCAAATGACAAAATTTTACTATGAATATGGTTTAATAGCCGCTATATAGAATAGAGTTCTCGAGTCGACTTTGATAAATTGACTGCTGGATAAAGCCATTAACATCAGCTTCTACATCCATTATCATTTGGGTATTAATCCTTGTTCCATCATCAGAGTTCTGGACAATAAACCCAGTACTACCTGAGCCTGGAGTTGCTGTATTAATATTATTACCACCTATAGAGATAAATTTTAACGGGTCCTCAAACTCTACTGTCTGATCTCCTGACTGGCTTACAAGCATACCATTGTTAATCGTAAAATCAGCTATATGTGTTGAAAGAATCGTTTCACCATTAACGGCTGTGCTCATTGTTAAGCCAATATTAATGACATTTTCATTTATCGTGACAAAACCACCTCGTATCAATGACATTTCATTTTCAGACAGCGATGTTAATCCAAGCTCATCAATAGAGGGAAAGCTGATGGAAGCATTGGCCATAATAGCAGCACCTCCTATCACCGATGCGACGAAGATACGAGTTAACTTTTTCATACTAGCCTCTAATAATCGTTTGCACCGGGTAGTGTGATACTAAACGTTGCAAGTGAATCTCTCGCTATCGCTTCTGATGACGGCGAAGGCGTATAGACATTATAATTCTCAGCAGTTATAAAGCTCTCTCGGCCTTTTACTGCTTGGTTTTTCACTAATAAAACTGAACCCTTATAATAGGTTTTAAAATCATCTATCGGCATCACGATTGTACCGCGAGATGGATCACCGAGTATCACTTGGCTACTATTAATCCCTTTGATCACAACAAAGTGCATGTAACCATCAAAATTAACAATTGTTATTCCTGGAATTCTTATTTTACTAAATTTATCAAGAGGAATGTTATAGCCATTGGCATCCAACCCAATAGAAACCAGATAGTTTTTCATATCCAACATTGAGAAACCTTGCTTCTCAATTTTTTCTTTATTCCCATGTTCGAACATATATTTGAAAACATCATTCTCTGACGTTTCAAGATCATAATGATAAGTAATTAAAGATGCGACAGCAGCTGAACCACAACTAAAGTCATATTGCTGCCTATAGACATCACCAAATAACTTTTCTTGATAGCTTTTAACATTAACATTATAAGCTCCTCTACTTGGAAAGTAATCGAGGGCGTATATGCTGCTTGTCGCAAATAGGCCGATAGTAAACAATATTGATCTTTTCATAATCTATACCGCTTTGGTTTCGTGGCCATACTAATGCCGAGTCAATATTCGATGATGAATAAAATATAGCACTTGTGATAAACGCCGAATTATCAAATTTAATAATTACTGGCTTACCATACTCATGTTAAAGAAAGGGCCGTTTAGGCCCTTTATCTAGCCTAGTAATCACCACCAGGGCTAACTACGCCCCCACCTGTGCCAACAAGCGCTGCATTTGTAGCTGATGTTTGCTGTACCATAGAGTTATTACCGACATTCTGACCGGCAACATTAATACCAGATGCATCACCAAAAGCCCGGTTCATATTGTTGGTTTGCACCACGGTTACATCCGTTGGATTCGAATGGCCTTTACAACATGCCCCGCCGTAGGTCACTTCGGCATCCATAACATGGCCATATAGTTTAGAATCAGCGAGATACGTATTGATCTCAACATCGAGCTCTTTTTTCAAGGAGTTATCAACATCTTTATTTATTTCAGTGATCTCCTTGTAAACATTCCCGACGTTTTTAAGCTCAAGCGTGTCGTTATCCTTGTTTCCGACATTGCTTTTATAGAAATCTTTCGTAACCGTTAACTCTACATCTTTTGTGACATCTAAATTGCCACTATCTTCAATAGTGATATCACCATCGTGGCCGTAGCCATAGTCGTAGCTACTATCATAATCATCTGCAAGGGCTAACGGTGAAGCCACTAGTGCCGCAATCAGCATAATTTTATTTTTACGCATGATATTACTCCAAAAATTATCAGTTCTTATTTTAATATCCGTGCATTTAAGCCACATCATTACTACTTATTTATAATCCTAATACCGAGCAATAAAACAGCTATATAACAAAAGAAGCACTGTTATTTTGTCCTGCGAAACCAAATCCAACTCTAATTATAGATTTTTTGGTCGCTGACATATTTATTAATATGCCAGCATAGATAGACTAACAATTTACTTCAATGTCAGGTTAACCACGGTCGCATTCTGAATTAACACATTGTTACCAGAGTTCTGAACTACATTTAATACACCTGATGCATTACTAAATGACCCTGAGTCAATAATATTGTCACCCGTTGTATTATTGTAAGCCCCATTACCTGCAACATCGCCATACATATCTGAACTTGCGTTTATATTATCAATCTTCAGCTCATATTGACCGCCACGAGACTGAGTCATAATATCATCACTCAAGGTTTCAGAATTTGCTAGAATATCCAACTCATCTGCAATAACCCCATTAGAGATAAGAGCAACTGCTATCAGTGTTAAATATTTCATGACTTCCTCCTGAAAGCTGTCACACAGCCTTCAGTTATGTGTTATTGACTGGTTAACATTGCATTAGTGCTAGCACTTTGCTGTACCAACGAGTTATTACCCGCATTTTGTCCAGCGATATTAATACCTGATGCACCTGTAAATGCATCCTGCATTGTATTGCTTTGGGTTACGTTTAATGTACTTGGTGCTGGAGAGTTATAACCATCACCATGATAACCATAACCGTCATCACAACATGCACCACCGTAAGTAACTTCACTGTAAGTAACTGCACCATCTAAGGTTGAAGTTGCCATATAGTAGTTTTCTTCAATATCAATTGTAATATCTTTGCTATTGTCGTAATCGCTATTATCTGTGTACTTGTAAACATCTTTATTATTCACATCGTACAGTAACATATAGTCACTATCGTCGTTGTAACTGTCTTTTATTGAAACATCTTTTTCAAGTGTAACCGTTAAGTTCTTTTCAATATCTTTATTGAATGAATCTGTAACTGTTGTATTGTTGTCGTTGTCATTATCATAGCCAGAATCATAGCTTGAACCACCTGACTGACTATAAGGATCATGACCGTAATCATAAGGGTCATGGTCATTGGCTAATGCAAGAGGTGAGCTAACAACTGCTACTAATAGTGCGATATGAGTTTTACGCATGATCCTACTCCAAATATAATGAGTTGTTCTTTTTTATAATCACTCGCATGGTTTCGCGAGATAACTTAATCATAGTTTTGGCAACTCACACTTTTGTATTATTTTTAATAAATACACAGTTATTTGAATATATGCTTTCCGCTTTAATTACCTTACTTTATAATGCCTTAAAGATAATAAATTGTCTTAACTTTAGAATGAGACAATTTAAATTTTGAGAATATTTCTTACTTTTATCCCAACCAATAAACTCTCGCGAATATCTCAGTGATAAGACACTTATTTAAGATTCTCAGGTGACAGCTTATTCTCACTTATACTACTCTTTTCTTACTAGCTTGTATGAGTATAAACATACGACTATATATGAATTCTTAGGGGCATACACTTGTTATGTAAGTGAGGGAATCGTGAGTATTTTCAATAATATAAGCTTTGTTTCGCTTTTAGCTTTATTTTCAACCACAGTTACAGCAGATGAGCCAACCGCATCTAAGGAGAATGAAAAACCGAAACGAGTTCAGACCGTTGCCGATATTTTAGAGCAACCCGGTGTACTCACACCTAAAGGATCTTTTGTTCTGGATACCTCTTTATCTTATACCCAGAACTCATCAAACTCTGTCTCTGTCGTTGGTTATACCGTTCTACCTTCACTTATCGTGGGGCTAATACGTGCCAGCGATATTGATCGAACAACATTAACCTTTGGTCTTACCGGTCGTTACGGGATCACTAATAGGCTGGAAGTAGAGGCGCGTATTCCCTGGGTATACCGTTCAGATTCAATTTCAGAGCGAGATTTAAACAGCGGCTCTAACACAGCGTCATTACGTACCGTCGATGGAAACGATATTGGTGATATAGAAGCAGCTTTTAAATACCAGATAAACATGCAGGACGCACCGTACTGGATCGGTAGCCTGCGCTTTAAGAGCACAACGGGTAAGTCACCTTATGATGTACCGATTAATAGCCTCAACGACTTTGAGGAGCTACCTACAGGATCAGGTTTCCCTAGTATCGAGCCCGGTATCACCATGATAATGCCTATTGACCCAGCAGTCATTTTTATGAACTTTAGCTATATCTGGAATATCAAAGACGACGTTGAAGTCGACATCACTATACCGGGTGAAGATAGTGACGAGAACATTCGTGTCGACACCATTGATTTAGGCGATACCATTGGGTTCAGTGCAGGAATGGGGTTTGCGGTGAATCCCAAGTTTTCATTTAGTCTTGGCTTGAGCCATAAAACGATTTTAAAGTCCAAGATTAATGGCACGACATCCAGTGACGCAAAACTCCTACAGCTTGACTCGCTATCTTTTGGCGCCAACTATGCCGTCGATAGAGATACAACGATTAATGTTGGCGCCACAGCAGGCATTACCGCCGATGCGCCTGATTTCCAGTTATCAGTTCGTATCCCATATACCCTAAAATAACACCTCCTCAGAATGAATCCCCGGTTCAAGAAGCCGGGGATTCACTTTCAATGACTAAAGTCTAATTTTCCTCTATGCTATAACGCTTAAAATAGGCAGTAACAGGAATTAATTCATGTCCACCCCATTAGATTCATCCCAGATTGAGGCGATCCAAGGCTACGATGCTGAGAAGCGTTACAAGCACCTGGTAAAAGAAGTTGTTTCTAATCGTCAAATCTGGATTCTGACTGATGAACATGGCTGCGTCATGTTAAATACGGACGACGAGGATTGCGTACCAGTTTGGCCAAACAAAGAATTTGCTGAATTATGGGCGACTGGAGACTGGGAGTCTTGTAAGGCAGAGGCTATTTCTCTGAACAAGTGGCATAGTCGCTGGACTCATGGACTAGAAGATGATGAGCTAGCGATAGTAATATTCCCTAACCAGGATGAAGATGGCTTGGTTGTTTTTCCTGACGAACTGGATTTTGAGCTTAAGCAACAAGCTCACAAGCAGAACCAGCGCTAGTCAGTTTTTACCGAGACCTGACCACAAAAAATGTTTGTACCAAAGGGCTGTTGTAGCCCTTTTGTTTAGCAGGAATGCGATCTGCTATATAGTTACTCATCGTCTATTCTCGATTCTTTTGCTTTTATCAACTGATGGAGATGTAACGCCATGGAAGCGCTACTAAGTAACCTCAAGCAATATCCTGAGCAAATTGGCTTCGATGCTGTCATTGACATAATCAAACAGCACTATCGCTATACACCAACAGCCTTCACCAATGGACTGGGCAATGAAACTCTCGTCAATACAGCTGGTAGCAACGAGGGATCATGCCGGATCTTCGCCTTCGCCCGACTACATCAGCTTTCTGAGGCTGAAACGTTAGCGTGTTTTGGTCGGTTCTATCGTGAAGAAGTACTTCAAAACCCTGATGGCAACGATCATAAGAATATCCGGAATTTTATGAAATACGGATGGCAAGGAATTCAGTTTACAGGCAAGGCTTTGTCTGAAAAGTAATATCCGTTATTTCGCCAAAGGGGCGAGTGCCCCTCGACATGAGCACAACTCAATATTGAAACGGCTTTTGACAGTGAGAGCATTTTCCAGCTGGCTTCATGAAAAATGGGGCTCGGGTTGCCCTACCACACGCCGCACAAAACTTGGTTCCGCGGATAGTTAACCAGGTCAGAGGAACCATGAAAGCCAGTAAGCCCAACATCATAGGTAGAGGCGGCTGCATATAAACAATCACCGCGCCAATAACAACATTGCTGAATATGGTATACGCTGGCCACAATTTTCGCTTGCACTCGACATCAGCTCC
>Ga0209272_10001437_pt1 | contig 15077 bp, 11 predicted proteins | sample tdDd002_FD_187125 | JGI IMG/M metagenome (GOLD analysis project Ga0209272, IMG submission 187125) | Marine sediment microbial communities from the Atlantic coast under amendment with organic carbon and nitrate - tdDd00.2 (SPAdes)... | ecosystem: Environmental > Aquatic > Marine > Coastal >... | reverse complement strand
GGTTTAGTAAAACTAGGCCATCCTGTACCAGACTTGTATTTATCCGTGGATGAAAACAATGGCTCTCCAGTGACAATGTCGACGTAGATGCCTTCTTGCTTGTTATCCCAATACTCGTTTCTAAACGCACGCTCCGTGCCTTCTTCTTGAGTTACGTAATATTGCATCTCAGTAAGTTTTGCTTTGATCTCTTCATCAGACGGTTTTTGATAGGCTTTTATGTTGGCTGTCTGTTTTTGTTTATCGATCAATTGGCGCAGGGTGACAGGGTTTTCGTTGCGATCTTCCCCAAATATCTGGTCTAAATACTGATCTCTACCAGAGGCATATCGATAGTAGTTATAACGAACCTTGTTACGCTTGTAGTAATCTTGGTGGTAATCCTCTGCGGGCCAAAACTTAGTAAACGCAATCAATTCAGTTTTTAGAGGCTTTTGAAAAATACCGAGTTGCTCGATCTCTTGCATAAACTGATCGGCAACAACTCTTTGGTTTTCGTTATGATAAAAGATTGCAGGTCGATATTGAGGACCTCGATCGACGAAGGAGCCTTTGTCATCGGTTGGGTCAATATGGCGGAAAAATTGATCAAGGATTTGCTCATAACCAACCGCTTTCGGATCGTATTTGACCTCTATGACTTCTATATGTCCTGACTTTCCTGACGATACTTGCTTATAAGTCGGGTTTTCGAGTTCTCCACCGGAATAGCCTGAAACTACATCAAGTACACCTGGTAGTTTTTCTAGATCCGACTCTGTACACCAGAAGCACCCTCCAGCGAGAGTGGCAACTTCAAATCCGTTTGAAGTGTTTGTTGTCGTTAACTTGCTTTCGGCGGTACCAAAAAAAGAAGTCGCAATCGCGATAGTTGCGAGCGCAGGTAACACAAACTTAAACTTCACTTTCATATCAACCTCTATGATTGCTTTTGTTGTCTCCTAATAAGAACGACAAACGTGGCAAAAAATTGCGTATGCAGAAAGTTTTATTAACGTGTAGAGAAAAAGATCAAAAAAAAACGACCGCTAAGGGTCGTTTAATTAAAGTTTGGACTGTTAACCCAGTGCAGGTAATACGCCCGCAGTAATCATGATTTGAGCGCCGACAATAGTCACACCAACAACACCGCCTACAATTAAACCTACGTTACCACCCAGCACTTGGTAATGGTCATGATTAGATAGCTTGCGAGCTTTTCTCACCATCACAATCGGCAAAAAGATAGCTAAAACAACAAGAGCAATGGCTGCGTAGCCCAATGCCATGATAAATCCTTGCGGGTAGAACAACGCAAATCCCATTGGCGGCAGGAAGGTCATTAAACCCACGACAACGCGTGAATTGCCTTTACCTTGTTTTTTCATGGTATCGCCAAGGAACTCAAATAAACCCAAACTAACACCTAGAAAAGACGTCAATAGCGCTAGGTCAGCGAACAAACCGATAGTCTGAGCGAGGCTTGATTTGTGTACCGTTGTCGATAGTGTTGAAATTAACGCGCTTAGCCCTTGGTTATCAAGCAGTGTTGACTGGTTAACGACGCCAAGCGTTACAATTTGCCAGAAAACATAAATGATTAGCGGAATGGCAGAGCCGATCAAAATCGCTTTACGAAGTGAAGGGGTATGACCATCAAGATAGTTAACGATGGCCGGAATGCTACCGTGAAATCCAAATGATGTAAAAATAACCGGAATCGCCGCGATAACTAGCCCTTGTTCTACAGGCATACTCAGTAGGTAAGACTCAGTAACATTAGGAGCTAAGAAGGTAAGAACCAATGCCATAGCAACAATTTTGACCAAGAATAATACGCGATTCACTTTATCTACGGTGGCAGTACCAATCGTAACAATTGAGGCCACAATAAGTGTAAAGAGCAGGGTTGATACTGTGGAAGAGACTTCAATGCCAGTGAAACCTACGATACGCTCACCAAATTGAGCACCGCCTCCCGCAATGTAAGCTGCGCATAACGCGTAGAACAAAAACATCATTGCGAAGCTTGCGACCCATTTTCCTTTTGTACCTAAAAACTGTTTAGCTAAAGTATGTAGGGTTGCATGTTGCTCTGCGTGTTGATGTATTTCCACCATAAGCAGCGCTGTATAAGCCATTAAAGCCCATAGCCCGATCATGATGACAAGTGATGTGGTAAACCCAATACCAGCGGAAGCAAGTGGTAAGGCAAGCATTCCGGCACCAATGGTCGTGCCGGCAATGATCAAAGTACTTCCTAAAATCTTTGATTTATTCATGTATACAATTCTTTACGATTAGTTCTACTTTGGATGTTATGACTGCCAATCTGCTGATTTATTAGTCATAAAAACCGACATATTCTTATTGTGTAAAATTAACTGGTTTAGATCAACTGATTTGTACACATAAATTACCACTAGTGTAAATATAAACTTACACCAACACGGGTGCGATCATGGCAAACGATTACTTGGGAGGGGCGTCATACCGTATTGAAAATTTGCTTTGTTCTTTCATTAAATTGTCATATAAGTGCTTTAAAAAGGAACAATAGACCACATATACAAGGTGAGACTTAAAAACAGGTCTATAAAGTTGTTTATAAAAAGGAGGTCAAGATGAGTGACCAAACACTTAATGAAGAGTGCCTAGAACTGCTAGATGCAATGGAAATTGGTTTCGAGCTTTCAGACTACGAACAGTCAATCGAAGAACTAGCGGAAGATATTTTTAATAAGTAATTCTTCATAGCTACTTTGTGTAGCGCCCAGAAAGAGCCAGTGCAATTGCGCTGGCTTTGTGCTTTTATAAAGGTATCCAACAAGAGCGGATTATCTTTTGAATTACCTTTCCCACCTTCATATTGCTGACCAATGCCAATCAAGTCTAATTGGTAACTTACTTGGGGATTTCGTTAAAGGAGATCCTGATAAGCATTATTCTCTAGAAGTATCACAAGGTGTCAGGCTACATCGATTTGTCGATTCGTTTACTGACAGTCATCAGATGGTGGTACAGGCAAAGTCACTGTTTCCTAATGGCCCTCGACGCTTCTCCGGTATCGCATTGGATATGTTTTGGGACCATTGTTTAGCAAATCATTGGCAAGAGTATCATTCGACCGGCCTTGATCAATTTTGCGCCTACGCTCGGAAAGAGATAGAAGCCTACTCAGATCCGCTCCCGGAAAACTTTATGAAAGTCACGTCGCGAATGTGGCAAGGGCGCTGGTTAGAGTCTTATCAAGATATCGAAAATATTGAGTTTGCTTTGCAACGTATGTCGCTAAGATCACCAAGAATGTCTGCTTTAGTGGAGTGTTTCCCTTACGTAGAGAAGAACTATATCGAATTAGAGGCGCTATTTGCTGCGTTCTATCCTGAGATACTAAACGCTAGCAAAAGATTCTGATAGAATCGTCGGCCTTGCAATTATAGGTAATACGCATGTCGACTGAATTTGAATCTCTTGGGTTGTGCCCAACTATACTAGCGACTCTCAAAACGCTAGGTTTCGAAAAACCAACACAAGTACAACAACAAGCTATCCCTTTCGTTCTTGATGGGAAAGATGTGTTGGCTGGTGCACAGACGGGAACGGGTAAAACGGCGGCGTTTGGTCTTCCAATTATACAAAAGCTTTTAGAGTCAAACTCTAAACGTGATCCTCAAGGTAATGATGTTCGTGCTTTGGTTTTGGTACCAACCCGTGAGTTAGCGCAGCAAGTATTTGACAACTTGATTCAATACGCACAAGGAAGCGAAATCAAAATTGTCACGGCTTACGGTGGTACTAGCATGAATGTGCAAACACGCAACCTAGAGCAAGGCTGTGACATCTTAATTGCAACGCCTGGTCGACTAATCGATCACATGTTCTGCAAAAATATCTCTCTACGCAAATCGGAATACTTAGTGCTAGATGAAGCGGATAGAATGCTGGATATGGGGTTCATGCCAGATATTCAACGCATTTTGAAACGCTTTAATGAAGACCGTCAAACGTTGTTCTTCTCTGCTACATTTGATAAGCGTATTAAGTCTATCGCATACAAACTGCAGCAAGACCCTATCGAAGTACAAGTCTCTCCATCAAATAGCACTGCAGAAACCGTTAAGCAAATGGTTTACCCCGTTGATAAAAAGCGTAAAGCTGAACTTCTTGCTTACTTGATTGGTTCACGCAACTGGCAACAGGTTTTGGTCTTTACCAAGACAAAGCAGGGCAGTGATTCACTTGCGAAAGAGCTAAAGTTAGATGGCATCAAAGCGGCGTCAATTAACGGTGATAAGAGTCAAGGTGCTCGACAAAAAGCATTAGATGATTTTAAAACCGGCAAAGTTCGCGCGCTGATCGCTACGGATGTTGCTGCGCGTGGTCTCGATATTCAGCAGCTAGAGCAAGTGGTCAATTTTGATATGCCCTATAAAGCAGAAGACTATGTGCATCGTATCGGTCGTACCGGTCGTGCAGGTAAAGAGGGATTTGCGGTATCTCTAATGAGCCGAGATGAACACTATTTACTTGAGGCGATTGAGCGTTTGCTTGATACAAGACTGCCACAGGAATGGTTAGAAGGTTTCGAACCAAGCTTAGTTGAAGACGTTGAGTTAGAACGCTCACCAAAACGCAATAGCCGTTCTTCTGAAAAGCGTAAAATGAAGGCTAAACTTAAGATCCATGCTGGTCGCGGTAAAAGACGATAACTAAGAGAGTCTAGATGCTCAGTAAAACGGAATTAACTGAAGTAAAGCTTGAACTGCTCTGTACCGATGATACAGAGCAGCTACTTGAATTTGAGCTTAAAAACAAAGCTTGGTTTGATAAGTTTATCCCACCTAGGGAACAAATCTTCTATTCTCGTGAAGGTGTATTAGAACACATTCAACAGTTTTTGCTTGATTATAAATGCAATCAGCTACTACCTTTGTTGATTAAAAATGAGTCTCGCGAAATTATAGGGCGACTCAATTTTACTAATGTCGACCTCAACAAAGGGACTGCCCATGTTGGTTATCGCATCGGTCATCAATATACTTCCCGTGGTGTCGCTAAACTAGCACTCAAAAAGGCCATTACTGAACTGAGTAAGAAAGGTATTAAGCGTCTATTTGCCTACGTAGAAGTAACAAATATCGCGTCGCAGAAGGTATTATCTTTCAATGGTTTTAAAAAAGTGCGCATTATTGAGGAGTTCGCTCAATTGCATGGCGAAGAAATACACTGTATAGAGTTTACTTGTCTTATCAACAAACGATAAAGATGAGTCCTTTAGAAGCGCAGTGTTAATCTCGCCAGTCAGTAACCGCTCAAACAAAAAGCCACAAAACCTAAATTGAAAAAGGGAGCATTATGCTCCCTTTTTTCCGACGTTATTTCACTTTAGGCATAACGCGCTACCTGAAGTTCCCAGTTTTTACGTTGGTTTGAAAGGTCTTTTTTCACTTGTTCATAGCGTAGCTTTAACAACGAGCATTCATACTTTTCGCTCAAGCTATTCTTTCGTGCATCTAGGATTTGCTTTTTTACTTCATAGTAATCACTCAGTTTAGCAAGCAGCTGTTCAAACTCATTGTTTAACGCTTCTTTAAGTTGTGTTGCATTCGGCAGTGAATCAATTTTTCTCTCGGCCAAATCGCGACTCATTTTAGCGCGCGCTTTTTCGATCTTAATCTTTGGCGTAACGCGCAGTTTTTTAGCTAACCCAAGCCAAGAACAGCACTTAATAAGCCATTTTGTAGGATCATATTGCCACCATAAAATGCCATTCCGATAGTCGTTTTCAAATATGTGATGATAGTTGTGATAACCCTCGCCAAAAGTGAAAAATGCAAGTATGCCGTTATCTCTAGCTGTATTTTTATCTGTATAAGGTTGAGAACCCCAGATATGCGCTAATGAATTGATAAAGAACGTGGAGTGGTGGCTAAGTACTAGCCTTAATACACCGACAACAAGTAACATTCCGATAATATCGTTGTACATAATTCCAAGTAGCAGTGGTATTCCAACGTTAGTTGCAATAGCAAGTGGAACGTAATATTTGTGCTGCCACATTACAATTTTATCTTTTTGTAAATCGCGACAATTACTGTAATCGGAGTAGGTGTTAGCGTTGTATTCTCTAAGCATCCAACCTATATGAGAAAACCAAAATCCACGCTTCGCTGAATAAGGATCTCTATCATTGTTGTCTACATGTTTGTGATGTATACGGTGATCAGAGCTCCAATGTAAGGCGCTATTTTGGAGTGCAAAGGCACCGCCAATAGCAAAAGGGATACGAAGAGACCAATGCGCCTCATACGTTTTGTGAGACCACAGTCGATGGTAACCCGCAGTTACCGCCAAGTTACAGAATGAAAAAGTCACTAAGAACCAAAGTAAATGTTCTACGCCATAGCCTACTTGGATACCGTACAAAGGGACTATCGCAACAGCAACAATAAATGATGATAGAAATATAACGATATTCAACCAAATTAACGGTGGTTTGGTAGTCGAAGACATTTTTGCTTCCTTTCAGCTAACAGTTGTACGCCAGAATATCAGCGTACACGTGTAAGTCAAATGCATTAGAAAGCTTTTTATTGACAAAATTCGAATTTTTACGTTTTGTTACTGATTAAGGGGCTACTCGATCAAAGTCTCAATCACTTTTTTTAGGTAGTAACCGGTTGTGAATCCTTAAACTCATAGAAAAATACAGCGTCATCACCAGTGTGAATGAATATGCAAAAATAATCAGGAGATTGTTTGTTTCAGAATCATTGGCTTTTGGTTAAATGTTTTATAGTATGAACAGGTAAAACAATCCTTACAGGAAGTAATAAGGAACTAAAAATGGAATTGAAAGTAGCTGAATATAGCGATTATGAGCGAATCGCTGCGCTGCATGCCCAGAGCTGGAAACAGTTTTATCAGGGAATCTTAGGGCAAGAATATCTAGAGACAGAAGTACTCGAAGAGCGCCTTGCCGTCTGGCAGACTCGCTTGATTAACCCTCCGTTTAATCAACATGTTATTTTGATTGAAGAAGGTGGGCTTCTGTGCGGCTTTATTTGTGCGTTTGGTAATCATGACTTTGACAAAGGAACGATTATTGACGCGCTACATATCGATCATGCTTATCGAGGTAAAGGTCTTGGTGCAAAGCTGATCGAAGAAATGGCAAAGTGGATTGAACAGTACTTCCCAGATAACGGTGTTTATTTGGAAGTGATGAAGGAAAATATCCAAGCGATTGAATTTTATGATCATATCGGTGGAGAAAATTCCGTTGAACGTTTATGGAATGCGCCTTGTGGTAATAAGGTTCCTGAATTGGTTTATCGCTGGAAATCACCCTCAGTAATGTTAAAAAATATCGCAACTCATAGTAAGTGATGAGTCGTAACAAATTGAAACACTTAACTTTTTTGTTCTGATAATCTTCGGACATAAAACAGTATTTCGTTAGGTAATTTTGGAGTGCCTCTTTTTAATTACCTAACGGTCTATTCATGAAAAAAACTCTACTTTTGTCAGCGCTTACAAGCGCTATTTTGCTTACAGGGTGTGGAGAACAGAATCAAGGAAAGAACCAAATGCCAGCTCCGCTGGTGGTTGCAGAAAATGTCCAGCAGATTCCTCATCAAGCAAGTAAATCCTACATTGGCCGCGTTGAAGCGATCGAAGATACCAACATAACTGCCCAAGTAACCGGTTACCTAAAGCAACGCCATTTTGAAGAAGGGCAAATGGTTGAAAAAGGTCAGTTACTCTTCACCATCGAACCTTCATCATTTAAAGCTCAAGTAGCCAGTGCGAATGCGAGTCTTGCACAAGCAAACGCCGCACTTAAAAAATCAGAATTGGATTTTGAACGTGGTAAAAATCTACTTCCTAAGGGGAGTATTTCACAATCTGAATTCGATAATCTAAACGCTACGTTACTTGGCGCAAAAGCGCAGGTAGAAGCAGCTAAAGCACAACTTCATTTGGCGCAAGTCAACTTATCATATACGGAAATAAAAGCCCCTTTTGCTGGACGAATCGCGCAAAGTAAAGTGAGCACGGGTGATTTACTATCTCCGCAATCAGGTATTTTAACTACATTAGTAAGTTTAGACCCTGTCCATACAGGCTTCAGTATTAGTGAACGTGAGCGTCTTGATATGGGAATGGATCGTGTCCAAACTGAGGGCGATTCTGGCTCTAATAGCGTTGAAGTAAGTGTGATCCTCGAAAATGGCGAGTATTTTCCGCATACAGGACAACTCGACTACCTAGGCAACCGTATTAACCTCAATACAGGTACAATTGCGCTTCGTGCAGAGGTGCCTAATCCAAATTACCGTTTACTTCCTGGCCAGCATGTACGTGTTGAGCTTAAAGAAAAACAAGCCAAAGATGTTTTGGTAATCCCACGTCGCGCAGTCCAAACGGATCTAGAGGGGGATTTTGTAATGGTGATTACTGCTGGCAATATTGCGGAGCGACGTAACGTCAATCTTGGTCGTCAAATTGAGCAGGGAATCATTATCAAGGAAGGTATTTCAGCCCAAGACAAAATTGTTACTCAAGGTTTACAGCGCATACGCAATGGCGTGCCTGTACGAATTGATGACACAAACCCAGTTGCTGAATAGAGGGCTTTAAATGTTAAGTCGTTTCTTTATCCAGCGCCCAAAGTTTGCGTTGGTTATTTCAATTATTCTTACGTTAGCCGGTGCGATTGCTCTTGCGATTCTTCCGGTTGCTGAGTATCCGAAAATCAGTCCTCCTTCAGTGAGTGTCACCGCCTATTATACCGGTGCTAGCGCTGAAGTTGTCGAACAGGCAATCGCCGACCCAATAGAAACGTCCGTCAATGGCGTTGAAAACATGATTTACATGTCTTCAAAAAGTGCCAATGATGGATCATATAACTTAAACGTGACGTTTGATGTCGGTACTGATCCTGACATGGCACAAGTCAACGTTCAAAACCGCGTCTCGCAGATAGAGTCTAAGTTACCTCAAGAAGTTCGTATGGTGGGCGTGACCGTTAAAAAACGTTCTCCAGACCTATTGATGGTCCTGAACTTCTATTCGCCTGATGGAAAGTATGACGACCAATTCTTGATTAACTACATTAACCTTAATGTAAAAGATCAACTTGCTCGTGTTACTGGTATAAGCGAAGTTAACGTTATAGGCGGTGGTGAGTACGCGATGCGTGTCTGGCTCGACCCTGAAAAAATGGCCAACCTAAAACTCACTACATCAGACGTATATGCAGCACTGGCTGAGCAAAATGTTCAAGTAGCAGCAGGACGTGTTGGTGCCGCACCTTACAATAATGTTCAAGAAGTCCAATTTAACCTAGTTACGAAAGGGCGCTTAGAAAGTGTTGGCGAATTTGAGAACGTCGTTTTACGTGCCAATCGAGATGGTTCAAGCGTATACCTAAAAGACGTAGCTCGTGTTGAACTAGGTAAAAAATTCTACGATGGTAGTGGTAAATTCCGAGGACAAGACGCCTCTATCGTGACATTGTCACTTCAATCAGATGCCAATGCGCTAGAAAGTGGTGAGGCCGTAATGGCACTACTCGATAAGCTAAGCGGCAACTTCCCTGAAGGTATGGCATATGAGGCGAGCTATGATACAACGCTATTCGTCGCAGAATCGATCAAAGGGGTAGTTAAAACCTTAATCGAAGCAATTTTACTCGTGATTGCGGTGACTTACCTGTTTCTTGGTAGTGCCCGCGCAACACTCATTCCTGTCGTTGCAATACCTGTGTCGTTGATCGGTACATTTGCGATTATGCAAGCAACAGGATTCACGATAAACACAGTGACTTTGTTTGGTTTAATCTTAGCCATTGGTATTGTCGTGGATGATGCGATTCTTGTTATCGAGAACGTCGATACGACGATGGCTAAAGACCCAAGTCTCACACCTCGTAAAGCAACGCTGTTAGCAATGAAAGAGGTAACCGGTCCAATTATTACCTCTACCTTAGTGTTGCTTGCGGTGTTCTTGCCTGTAGCAATGTTACCTGGCATTACCGGCATAATGTACCGACAGTTCGCACTGACCATATGTATTTCAGTGGTAATCTCATCGATTAATGCTTTGACGCTTTCACCTGCGCTTTGTTCTTTAGTGTTAAAGCAAGGTGGAGGAAACACTGCACGTTGGTTTGCTGTGTTTAATGCGGGCTTAGAAAAAGTAACAACACGCTACGGACAGATTGCTGGCTTCCTAGTGAAAAAATCACTTCTGCTTGTTGTCTTTTTTGTCGTTGCAGTAGGAGCGGTAACTTTCTTCGCCAAAACTACGTCTACGGCATTTGTTCCCCAAGAAGATAAAGGTATTTTGCTCGTTAACGTGCAATTACCAGATGCAGCTTCGTTATCAAGAACAGAAGAGGTGACTGAGCAACTTATCTCTATGGTTGAACAAGAACCTGGTGTTGATGGCGTTACCGTTGCCAATGGATTTGCCTTTATGACGGGAGCTGCGGCATCAAACGGTGCCTCGCTGTTTATTAAGCTCCATGATTGGGACGCGCGCAATGCAATGTCGGGCGAGCATTCGTCAAACGCAATTGCTCAACGCATTAATGGGCGCGCTGCGATGGAATTACCACAAGCGATCGTGTTCGCTATGGGACCGCCTGCGGTTCCTGGTATGGGCGCAGCTTCAGGTTTTGAGTTCGTTCTCGAAGATACGTTAGGTCGAAGTCGTACTGATCTAGCAACTGTCATGGGGCAGATAATCGCGGAAGCGAACAAGCAGCCTGAAATTGCGTATACATTCAGTACTTTCCGAGCCAATGTTCCGCATTACTACGTCGACATTGATAGAGAAAAAGCTCAGCAACTAGGCATATCTCTTTCTAGTATTTTTCAAACGCTACAGGGTAACTTAGGTTCATTGTATGTGAATGACTTTACCATGTTCGGCAAAAACTTCCGTGTATCGATGCAGGCAGACAGCGAACACAGAAGTGGAATGGAAGACTTAGAGCGTTTCCATGTGCGTTCAGCACAGGGTGAAATGATTCCGCTGAGTACATTAGTCACTTACGAGCAAATCTTTGAACCGGACGTTGCATGGCGTTACAACATGTACCGCAGTGCAATTATCCAAGGGCAACCTGCTCCTGGTTATTCTAGCGGTGACGCCATTGCCGCAATGGAACGTGTCGCAGCAGAAGTATTGCCACACGGTTACCAATATGAGTGGACAGGCATGGCGTACCAAGAAGTGCTTGCAGGTAATCAAGCAATATTTGCATTCGCATTGGCTCTCATTTTCATCTACTTGTTTATGGTGGCACAATATGAAAGTTGGACGATTCCGTTAGCGATTATTCTAGTCGTACCAATTGCAACCTTGGGCTCTTTCTTAGCGTTGAACCTGACAGGGACACCGTTGAACCTATACGCCCAAATTGGTTTGGTTCTTTTGATTGCTCTGGCTGCAAAGAATGCAATACTAATCGTCGAGTTTGCGAAAGTGGAACGCGAGGAAAAGGATGCGCCGATTGATCAAGCGTCAGTAGAGGGCGGTAAGCTACGTTTCCGCGCAGTTAACATGACATCTTGGTCGTTTATTCTTGGTATCTTCCCACTTATATTCGCCTCCGGAGCGGGCCACGTAAGTCAAAACTCTCTTGGGATTTCTTTGATAGGCGGATTGTTATGTGTGCTATTAGCGGGTACTTTCCTGATTCCTGGATTCTATGCCATGGTACAGCGTAAACGTGAAAAGCATCATGGTGGTAACACTAAGTTAATCCCAATCGATGACGATTAATTTGGATTAAAAACAAAAATGCCCACAATAAAGCGGGCATTTTTTTATCGAAAAGATTAACTATGAAGTTTTAAACTCAGCGACAGCATGATCCATTTCAGCAGCTTGGGATGAAACACGATCAACTTCAGTCAAACATTGTTGCGCTGACTGCATGTTGCTATCTGAGATAGAGTTGAGCTCAGTTATCGATTCACTCACTTGATTCATAACAATCCCTTGCTCTTCAATTGCAGACGCAATTCGCTCAGAGTTAGCTTGAATGTTGGTCATATCATCGATGATCTGAGAGAGGCTACCATCTAATGTATCTGATGCTTTCAAAGTCGACTGACCTTGCTCATTACACTGATCAATATCGGTCACTACCTTGGACATTTGAGACTGAATATCTGTGACGACCTTAGTGATTTCTTCCGTTGATTGATGGGTACGACTCGCTAAGGCACGAACTTCATCCGCAACAACTGCAAAACCACGGCCTTGCTCGCCCGCGCGAGCGGCTTCAATCGCTGCGTTTAGTGCCAGTAGGTTAGTCTGCTCGGCAATCTCTTGAATAATGTTTACGGCATCACCAATCTTATCAACATGGTTATTCAAAGAACCGATGGATTGTTGGCTATTCCCTAATATAGAAGAAAGCTGGCCAATGTTTTGGACTGTAGTCTTAACAACTTTGCGGCCATTCTCAGCGTTAACTGCGGCTTGTTGTACACCTTCCACAGCAACTGCAGTACTCTCAGAAATCTCGTTAATCGTCGAAACCATTTCTTGAACAGATGTCGCCATTGTTGAAGTGTGGTCACCCTGAACATTGAATTGAGTGATCACGTCTTCCAAAACTGTGTGCATGTTCGCGGTACTTTGAGACAGCTCGTTTGATTTGGATTGAGTTCCAGAGATAAGCTGCTCTAACTTATCAAGTAAACGGTTGAAATAGTTACCGATAGCGACGAGCTCATTGTTACCCGCTAGGTTTGAACGCAGTGCTACGTTATTAGAACGCGCAATTTCTTGGATAATGGCTAATAAACTCGCAACTTGGCTGTTAATTGAACGAGATATCTGCCAAATAAACAGCACAATGATGACAATAACTAAAGTAGTTGCTGCAAACTTAAAGTTAGCCAGTTGATTTTGAGTTTCAAGTGATTGAGCTGAGAGGGATTTTGAAAATGATTTAAATTGCTCTTCCACCGCATGAGATAGACCGCGAGTGTCGCCCAGTAAACCGGTATTATATTTCAAACCTATTTTTATTTTTTGGTCGATGAGTGATTTAGCCGCTGCAGAAAGGTTCGATGCGCTAGAAGAGATGAGACTCGTATCTAGCTCGCCATTTTGAACTTTTGAATTAAATGAAAACAGTTGTACTAGTTCATCACTAGTTAAACCAGATTTTGCTTCAGCTAGAGCTTTGTTATACCGACCCAGTAGTTTATCTTCGGCATTTAGACCATGTTGATTGTATGCGTTCACAAGCGCCGTAAAACCGTTTTGGTAACTGATAATATCGCTACGCAGTTGTCCACTAGATGGAAGACTTTGCTCTTTTAGTATTGAAGATAGCTCGGACTCGATTCCAAGAAACTTGTCCATATTACTGTTGAACTTATCCATGTACTTCATATCTTTACGCAGCAAGAAATCTTTTTCATTACGTCTTAGATTGAGAAGGCGAATTTCAAGTTGAGCAACTAGGAGATTGGCTTGATTTAACTGAGAAGTGGTTTGGGCAAAGTGGGAGGTTGATAAAAGAAGAGAAACGACCCCCAAAATGGCTACCGCACCCAATGAATACAGTTTATTCTTGATATTCATGAGATTACCTTAGTATATAGGTTAATAATATTTCTGGTATTTATCGATGATGGTAGACCGGAATCATAAATTTATCAATTGTACTTATGAGTTAAGTGTAAAAATCGATTAACTCAACAAAAGTTTATAGGTTATTAAATATGTTAGAAATATTGGAAAAGTATCAGGGGTTTATCTTCGATATGGACGGAACTCTGATAGACACCATGCCTGCTCACCTCAACGCATGGAATAAAACAGCTGAACATTTTAATTTCCCGTTTACACAAAAATGGTTACATAGTTTAGGTGGTATGCCTAGTTACAAAATAGCGGTAGAAATAAACAGTGAATATGACTTAAGTTTAGACCCAGCGGAAGTATCACAATACAAAATGCGCGCATTTGCTGAGCTTGAAGAACACGGCGATAAGATAAAGTGTAGCAATGACGTTCTTGAACACTACCATGGCAAAAAAAAGCTCGCAGTCGGGACGGGTAGTCAGCGAGAAAGCGCACTGAAATTATTGAGTCGTGTAGGGTTACTTGACCGATTAGACGCGGTTGTCACTGCGAGCGATGTAAAAAACCACAAACCGAATCCTGATACATTTTTACAAGCTGCTGAGAAGTTAGGTTTACAACCTGAAGAATGTGTTGTCTTTGAGGATACAGAACTGGGTAAGTCAGCCGCACATGCTGGCGGTATGGATTGTGTGATGGTAGAAGGAGATAAGTTGGTATTCTATCCACTTGTTAAACAGTAAAAACAGAAGAGCCGCATTAAGCGGCTCTTTAAGTATGAGGAAATGTTATCTATCCCAATATGCTTCTTCAAGACTATCTTCACGTTCTGGAAGGGCGCGTCCTAAACGAGGTGAGTGTTGAGTTAAGACTTCGTAGCTCACACGGTTAGCGTACTTACAAATCTGAGAAAGAGAAGAGTAGGTTAGGTATGGTTGGTCGTGCTTTGATGAATTAGGAACATTCATATGATGATGACTATTTGCTGCCATATCATGAAGTAACGCCGACAACGCTGCATCACCAGCGCCATTAGTGTTCTTAATTTCAAGAGGGCCACCAAGATATGGACCAATATGAGAGTAGACTTTTACTGGCGTTTGACAGTCTGATTTACGCATCGCACGACTGAATTCATACTTATTGAATTCCGGAATGTTGCCAGGAAGCAATGGGAGTTCTGTTTCACGTTTAGCGGTTTCGTCAGTGTAGCCAGCCATATAAAGGCCTACAGGACCGGAAGTACATAGCACAAGGTCAACCCAATTCAGCGCTTTATCTGCAGCGAGTAGAGGATCTTTTTCACCAGTTAGTGCTTCGCCTTCTTCTTCATTCATTGCAACAATAGAAATGTTTTCTTGAATGTAGTCTTGCCACCATTTAGCGTTGCCTTCGATAACCCACTTTGTTCCAAGTGTTAATACGACAGGAACATTGTTTTTCTTTGCGAGATCAATGGCGCGAGCAACAGCTTG
>Ga0209272_10001434_pt1 | contig 15091 bp, 20 predicted proteins | sample tdDd002_FD_187125 | JGI IMG/M metagenome (GOLD analysis project Ga0209272, IMG submission 187125) | Marine sediment microbial communities from the Atlantic coast under amendment with organic carbon and nitrate - tdDd00.2 (SPAdes)... | ecosystem: Environmental > Aquatic > Marine > Coastal >... | reverse complement strand
CATATGTTTCAGGTGTTGCGGTTAATAGCTGCTAATGTAATTATCGCATTTCTCATACACATCCCTCATAACCAACGCAGGCATATAGCTAACTGGCGTGTTAGCCGAACTCATGTTAATAACTTGGTTCAATAGCGTAAAGAACGAAATCTTTCGGATCTAAATCTCCTAAATCGATTTTATAATACGAATTTCTCATATCTCCAAGAAATTTAAATCCACATTTTTCAAGTACTTTTTGTTCCCCAATGTTATCAACACGTGTATATGCAAATATAGAATTGGTGTTTTTTTGCTTTCTTATTAAATCTACTGCTAGTGATTGTACTGACGTTCCATAGCCTTTCCCGCGTTTTGATGGTTCAGCAATAATAATATTTAGTTCCCAATCTACTATCTTTTCTTCTTTATTGAAAAACCATTTTCTATGATAGAATCTCCCTAGTGGTTCATTATCTATATCAGTGATTAAATAATATTCTCTCATGGGATTATTTAGAAACATTTCTTTGAGTTGATCTTTTGTCATGTCAGGTACGAGCTTATAAGGCCCTTGCGCAATTGGATCTAACGTCCACTCTATTAATATGTCTACATTATCCTTAGAAGCCTTTATTAGTTTTACTTTGTCATTTCTTAAAACCATTTAATTCGTCCCCCAATATTATATTAAGTTGATTTCGGGTAACATTCCCGTGATTAGCAAAGTGTCGTGTTAGCTGAAGTAAACTTGAGTCACATATCTCATGTAAACACATCGATTATTTAACATTTAAAATCGTTCCAGATTACAGGTGAAGATGATTTATTACTCCAATCACTCCTTGTAATCCCATATCCTACAGAATCATATATATCACCATTGCTACATTCCCATCCATTTCTATAATGTGCTTCCTTTACAAAATTACATTTAGAAAAAACACACCTCATAGAATAGTTGTCTTGGCGTGTATTCGCCTCTATCCTATCAATTTCTCTATAATTCATAAATACATAATCCACTAACCATTTTATTGATTCTGTACCAATACCTTTACCTTTATATTTGCTATTTATACGTATATCAAATAACGGAGTACCATCATCCAAATCATATATCCTAAGCATTCCTACTCTTCCATATTCATCAGATGAAATCCAAAACGTTTTAGTGCCCTCACTAGTATAGTAATTATTTTCGAATGCTTTACGAATTCTATCCGGATTTACAGTTGGAGTTCCATAAAATTCCCAAGTATCACTTACCATAAATGTCACTAGTTCATCAATTTCATCAACAAATTCTTTCATATGTAAATTCATCTTTTATCTCCTTCTTCACCTATTTGGAAAGTTTATTTCAGCTAACGTTCTCGTGATTCGCAATCGTGCCTTATTCATCTTCTACACTCTTTACCTTAACCACTCATAGTAAATTATTGAGCAACGCTCAATCCGAAGACTGGCATGTCGCTAATCATGTCAGCTGAGGTTCCATTTTACTTATTTAGCAATTTCCCTAACATCTAAAGCAATTTTAGATTTGTTCAAATAGTCAATTTCAAGGATTTCGTTATTAGGTACTTCAAAATAATTGAATACAAACTCATAAGTTTCAGTTTCTGAAAAAATATTTATTGAACCCTTCTGATACTCAATACGTTCAATTTTAATTGTCTTTGTTTTATACTCATTAAAAAGTACATATTTAGGAATATCCATTGTCATATTCCAACTCTTAATGAAGTAACTACCACCTAATAGCACTAATAGTATCAACATGACATTAGATTTCATACTATTAGTCTTTATAAAAAATGCTAATCCAATAATCCCAACCAATCCCAAAATGCTCATACTAGAATAAAATACATAGCCTATAGCCGTACCAAAACTCTTTTTCGCCAGCAATATAAACATTATTGCAATTAATAAAACTATAGTCAGCAATACTAATCTTATAATTTTTTTATACTTCTTTTTATTTTTTTGTTCTAATCGCCTTCTTGACGTTTTATTATTTCTCTTTCGTTTTGGTTTCATCATTATCTACCTTTTAATATGTCTCCTGTAAAATTGAATTTCAGCTAACGTTCCCACGGTTCACGCTAGTGCCTAATCAGCGTGCACTTTTATAAAAAAACAAAGTTCGTACAGCTACAATTTTGACCAAAGCATGGCGGGATACCGATGTTTTATATGGTGTTACTCAATATGTTCAACGTATTAACTTCGTAATTAATCCTAAACTTAATATACGCTCATGATTAATTTAATCTTTGAGTGATGAGATACTTCTGCCCATCAAATACATGCCTAATACCTCGACTCCAATTCCTATCCCCAGTATTACTCCGAGCATAAAATCAGATACATCCAAATAACGATTTAGTATTAAGAACACACCAATAATGAGTACACCTAAACTTGTAACTTTTTTCTCCATTCTATATGTCTAGCCTCCTGTATCCTTATTTGCTTAACCTATTGAGTAATTCCATATAACGTTTACGTGATTCGCGATCGTTTCCTGTTCATCGTCCACTCTCTGTAGCTTAACCACGTACTATCAATCCTTGTACAACACTCAATCTCCAACACCGGAATGTCGTTAACTGGCGTGTTAGACGAAGGTTTAGTGGTTTTATTCGAAGTTATGATTTTCTAACCTAATAACATTTATCAGAGCCTCATCATATGGATGAACCTCTCTTATCTTTTTCAATACATCACGTATATACAGTTCTTCACATCTTATTTCTAATTTATACTCTTTACCATAATTAACTACATTCTTGTCACCCGTTACTGGGATTGAATCATCCAGTGGTCGCCAGCATCCCTCAATTTCATAGTACGATGCAACGTGATCATAATTACCTACTCTACACGCACCTAGTTTAGTAACTTCCTCAAGCATTTGCCCTATCAAGTCTTTTGATAAGTAAATTTCAATTTTATAAACTACTATTGTTTCCTTCTCCATCATCAACCTCTATCTATTTAACGTCTCATCTAAATTCACTACATATCTATACTGCTAACTTTCACATAACGTTCCCGCAGTTCGCCATCGTTCCCTGTTCATCTTTCACACTCAATAACTTAAACACTCATAATCAATCCCCTCGCAATATTTGATTATCAACATGGGAATGTCGTTGACAGGCGTGTTACAGGAAGTTAAAAGTACGGTCGAAAAACAAACTATGGCTTCTAAACTAAAAAGTAACCCACTCCAGGAAAGAACCTTTCAATTAAGAGATACATTAATAGTAACGGTATAAAATATGATAATGCAACGAATACCATCTTCTGCCGTCTTCTTTTAAAATCCGGTTGCCCTTTAAACGCTTGTTGAATTCCTTGTCGGGCAGGCACAAGAATCGCTATGATTAGTAATGTAGGTGTATCTTGAATTACGTATGCAATACCAGACAGCACCATAAGTAAATCAATGAGTATTGAAACTAAGTATCATCTGATAACCAAGCCAATTTCCCAATCATAGCAGGGCATGTCGTTAACTTGTTGTTATGCGATGTCTTACGACTACACACCATTCATTTCACTTGCTTTATATGTATTTTGGTCATAATAACAGTTTACCATTTCATACTATATATTGAATATTACTTACTGTGAAACTTAAGGTTTATTTAATCTCTCCATTACACTTAAAGACAGTGCGGTACTAATGCATGATGCTTGATCCAAGCCAACGATAAGATTATAAAGCAGTTATTCATTAGTTGAAAAGAGCACACCCTCAGGTATGCTCATAATCACATCTCAATAACCCTTATCGCTACTGGGTCTATCCATAACTGATGAATTCTATTAACTGGCGTGTTAGACAAGCAACAATTATCGTTCTATCAGCCAAATAAATAGAACAATTCCCGCATAAAAACCAAATGACTGAATTAAGAACACTGTCCATTCACCAACTTTTGAGTATCCACAGTTTAATCGTTCACGAGCAAACTCCAATATGATTGAGACTAACTTATGAACGAACATTCCAGGCATCATATACACTATAAATAGCAAGAAAAACATATAAAATGCAAACTTAAGAATGCCTTCTGTAGCTAAAACTTCTAGCAAATTGAAGTCACTGAACAATGTAAGTCCTATTAACAACTCAAATACTACAATGATATACATACTATAAATTATTGACCATATATCTCTCCATAGTAATAATTGTTTTTCGTCTAACGTTCCCGTAATTCCAGAAGTGCCCCTTTTCGTCTATACTACAGCTATTTAAACATTATTTTACTATATAATAAAAACCCCATTTTGTATAAAAACGGGGCATTTGGGGAATTGACATGTTAGCTAAAAATAAGCATTCACACTAGTTGTTATCACTTTATCTCTTTACATAATGCAGTTCTGCAAATTGATTAAACCGCCGAACACTTTTTAATTCTAACTCTATTTCAATGTTCTGTTTATTGAACAAAGGAATTCCTGTTCCAATAATGGTAGGTGCAATAGTTATTATAAACTCATCCACAAGATTCTCTTTAAGCAAATAGGATATTAAGTTTCCTCCACCAACAATCCAAATGTTTCTACCGTCGCCACCCTTTAATGTATTTATAAATCTAACTATGTCGCCATCAACAAACTCTACATTATTATTAGGTTCATATCTTGACTTAGTGAATACATAACACTTCTTATTCTTATAGGGGAAATTCTCTTTTTCTACGTTCATGATCCAATCATAGGTTCTTCTACCAAGAACTATTGTATCTACAGTGTCATAGAACTCCGAATATCCATTATCGCCTTCTCCTTCCACCTTAAATAACCAATCTAATGAATCATCTTCAGTAGCTATATAGCCATCCAAACTTGTGGCTATATAAACTATCACTTTTCTTCTCATTATAAATACCTCCTCGATGTTTTCGTAAACAGCTCACAATGTGAGTTAACGTTCCCGTGATTCGCAATCGTGCCATCCCCAAATATCCACTCTCCATAAATCAAACACTTATGTAAATCCACACGCAACACCCTATCCAAAGACTGGCATGTCGCTAATCATCGTGTTAGCCGAAGTAAATATACGGTTACGTAGAATTATTTATATGCTTTTCTCTTTATCTCTTATTCATTGATATACTTAAAATATCTGATGTCATCTATTACTGTCATTTCAAACGCTAAGTTTTCATTTGAATTCAATAAATAATATCCGTCTCTATGATATCCAAACTCAAAATAAAGGTTATATCTATCTGGATATCCATATAAATAGCAAACAACTTCTCCATCATTTAGGAACACTATTTGATTCATTCCTTCATTTACTGTTTCGCTGATATCTGCCCATTTATATCCTACAGTTTTGTATATTTCGTCTTTAGGGAAATAAGCTTGAAAACTATATAATTCATCCCACTCAAACTTTGTAAAACCTGATAAGTCACCTATTGTCGCAGTACTTCCACTGATTAGATTAAAAGACTCACTTAGGTTCAGGGCGTTTTCTTCCCAAATCGGTACATTAGAATTATTGCTCATATAAATCATTGTCACAATTAATAATATAATTGTAATCGTAATTAATATACTTCTCTTCATAAATACCTCACTTAAATTAAAACACAACCAATACCTAGTATATTTATTTCAGCTATTCAATTGACAAGTATTAGCTGGTTTATATGACGTTATTAGTCCCATACTATCATCAGAACTGCAAATAAAATAGCAAGCACACTTGAACTAATCGTTAATTTCATTGATGTATCAATTAATTTATAATCTTCATCTGATGCATAAATATTTGAATGCTTACTTTTAAAATAAATATATGTACAACCATAATAAAACGGAAGCAAAAATACAAAAACAATTCTATGATCCATTTTTAAGAAATACCCCAAAATATAGAGCCCATATGAGATAATTATCATTAAAACTATTTGAATTAGGTTCTTAATTTTCATTCCTCCTTACTATAATGTCACATAACGTTCCCGCAGTTCGCAATCGTTCCCTGTTCATCTTACAATCTCTATAAACCAATCACCTATGTAAATCCCAGCGCAACACTTTATCTGAAGACTGGCATGTCGCTAATCATCGTGTTATGAGAAGTTTTAAACGGACACAGATACAATATAAATTGTATTCTAAACATCATACTGATTCTAAAATCTTGATTAATTAATCTTTACACTAATTAATTAATGCATTTCCATACTTGATCATTTTATCAATAAAGTCCACAGTTCTAATCTTTCTAATCTCTACGTCACTTATTACACTTTTAGATTTCAAGTTTCTAATTGCCAAAGCTTCCTCTATAATATCTCTCCATTCTATATACTCACTCGCAATATATGAACAGGATTGGGTTTTTGACTTTATTTCACCAGCTTGCACAGTATATACAATTCTAGATAAAGTTACGACAGCAAATTCTACCCACATATCCTGCTCAAATATTTCAGGTGTTTGTAATTTAGGTAGCCAATAATCATTCAAATTGTATTTCATCGTTTGAATCACATCACTAAAGTTAATTTCTGATAACTCATGTTTAATTGAAGGTGAGTTAATTGCCATTTCACATTCTTTTAAACTCCACCAAGTAACATAATTGATATCATAGTAACCTGCCTCGTATAAGTTTGCACCTGATACATATGGGTATTTCTCAATATTATTATTCATTTTACCTAACATGTCGTACTGCAAATACATACCATCCAATTTTGTTCCATATTTATGTTCAATCCCGTAATTTTCATGCAGTGTTTTTAATTTTGTTACTTCCTTTGTTGTAAGATTTGATTTAAGAACTACAACAAAATCTATATCACTATATTTGGGTTCAAAATTTCCCATTGCAACTGAATTATATAAATATAAACCATAAAATTTACTTGATAATATGTCTTCTGCTTCTTTCCTAAAATTATTTATTAAATCACTTATTTCCTTATGTATATTCATAATTTTCCCTCCTTAATTTCAAAGTATATAAGTTTAAAATTTCTCATAACGTTCCCGCAGTTCGCAACCGTTTCCTGCTCATAATCCACATTCTATACCTTAACAACTCACTATAAATTCTTATGCAACACTCAATCCCAAACATGGAAATGTCGCTAACTGGCGTGTTATAGGAAGTTTTTGTATGTAATCAAAGATTTAATTTACTGTTTGAAAGAAACTCTTATTACCTCAAATAACTAGTTATAAATCCAACTAAAATAGATATAATTATACCTCTAATAAAGCTTATTTTGTTTTCACTATATAGAGCTTGTAATTGATCAGTATTACTCTCGAAGTTCGTTACAATTTTTCTAGCTTTACGTTCCACTGAGGTAAAATACAATTGATTACCCCAAATAACTAACGAGCCATTAATAATTATAAGTATAAATCTCGCATACTCAAATGGTACTACCTTCAGTATTAAACTACTAATAGAAAAGTATATAAGCCCATATACAATCATGCCCTTGAATATCAACCAATAGCCACCAAATAATAATGGCATTAGGTTAATTTTCTTTTTTCCGCTCTTGTATAACTTATAACATTCTATGTAGTAGTCATCCTGACCAAAATATTTCATAGCTAAATCTTGAATTCTATTATCTTCTGTCAAACTCATTTGTATAATATCCCCACTATTTTTATCATCAAATCCTTCAATACAAAAATTTCCTATATGACTCTACTGAATCCAATATCACGAACTCTTTCTTCAATACGCATTGCGCTAATCATCGTGTTAGACGATCGTGCAGAGTCGGTATTAACTCTTGAATTGATACTTCTTTACCATTCCTTGTTCAGGCCATTCTACATCCTCAACAAATGTCATTCCTATTTTTATTAAAACTTTGTCAGAGGCTGTATTGGCATAATTAACAGCTGCTACTATTTCATTTATATGCAATTCATTTATACCAAATTCTAAAACAGCTTTTGCTGCTTCTATAGCATAACCATTACCCCCAATATTTTTTAGAATATCCATACAGAATTTCCATTCCATCTAGAACACTACAGTATTGAAAACCACAGTATCCAATATAATCATTAGAATCTTTTAACACAACAGAGTATTCCTTAGGTACGTTTTCTATGTTATTACATCTCTTTATATGACTTTCTAACGCTTCCTCTTTCAACATTCTAGTTACTCCACCAGTAAACTCGGCATGTCGTCTAACGTTCCCGTGATTCGCGATCGTTCCTTGGTCATCTTCTACACTCTATAACTTAACCAAACACTATCAATCCACGCGCAACACTCAGTTACCGACATGGGAATGTCGCTAACTGGCGTGTTATATGGAGTCCTAAACCGGAATTGACCTACAACTTTTAATTCTCAAACACTTCATCATTTAATACGATAATTTTATTTGTTGCATCCATTATTATATTCTTCCCTATTGGCATAGTGAACATTGGATGGGTATGGCAACAATCTACTTCCGCTAAAAACGGTATGTTATGATCTCCTAAAACTTCTTCTAATATTTCATATGGCTGACGTCCAGTCTCACTGTCATTGAACAATTCATGTTTACCAAGAATGAGACCACTTATTTTATCGAAAACGCCGTTTAATTTTAATAAAGAAAATAATCGCTCTACAGTGGCTGCATTCTTCAAAGAATCCTCTATAAATAATATATCCCCCTCTACTATTTCTGGCATATATTGACTTCCCCAAATACCTGACATTGTACTTAAATTACCAATTATTAATCTTCCTTCTGCTTTTCCATCTTTTCTCGTTAACCAATTATTATTAACTTTTTTCTTTGATCTTGATTGTGACTCCCAATCTATAAATTCATCTGTCCATACTTCTGGCATGATATATTCATGATTTCCTGTAGTATTTTCCACCATAATCTCTAAAAAATATTGATATGTCATTTCATTAAAAGGTTCTAATTCCCCAAATGATGCAACTATCGCTGGGCCATAAAAAGTACTGATACCAGTTTTAGAATATATGGCAAACAAAATGGCCGTCACATCCGAATAACCAATAATCACTTTAGGATCTCTCATAAATGCATCATAATCTATGTATGGTAACAATGAATTTGAGTTCATTCCTCCAATCGTAGACATTATACATCTCACTTCTGGATTTCTTATTAATTCATTCAACTCTTCTGCTCTTTGAAGTATACTCCCAGAACGATAAAAATCATTTTTCCCTGTCAAATTACCTTCAAGTATCTTAAAACCTTTATCTTCTAAAAATTTTTTAGATCTATTATATCTATTTTTACTTGTACTTGTAATAGGAGTTGATGGTGAAAATATTCCTATAGTATCTCCAATTTTAAGTCGTTTCATAATTTTCTCCTTTTGTTATAATCACAAGGGTATTGCGCTAATAGGCGTGTTAGACAACATTGTTAACGTGTCTGCACATACTCTAAGAATGGATTAATATTATTTCTGTAATCTTCTATAGTTTTCTGTATATACACATCAGGCATAATCGTATTATGGCTTACGTCATAATGTGCAACAAAGGTGTCAGTTGCAACATATAATTCAATGCCTTTATTAGGAGTAATACACTCTACTGTATCAAAACACATAACAGGTGTTCCGCCAGTAGGTTCACCAATCAATATCGCCTCTGTAGTTGTCTTAAATCTAGATGCTGCCATAGTACCAGCAGAATAATTCCGATTTCCAATTAAAACAAATAATTTTTCTTTCTTATTAAAGTCACTTTTATACAATTTTTTAAAGAATGGATTTATAACTTCCGGATAGCCACCAGCATTGCCAGATAAATTAACAATTATTTTGTCAACCTTTTTATCTCTCACTTGATCCCAGAATTCATCATTAAAAGTCTCCATAGGAAGCTCATCATCCTCAAAACAGACGTTATAGTAAAACATCATCGTGTCTGCATCAGGAAAATACTCATATGAATAATTGTTTACGCCGCTACGATTTCCAATAAATCTCTTCTCATCAAAATACGTATACACCTCTGAATATGGAACTTTTTCTACACTACGTCTTGATATCTTGTCGTCATCATTAATCGTTAATTCTAATTTTCCCTTCTCAGAAACAATATCCAAATACCTTAAAATCATTGGATTAGACAGTCTGCTCTCAACATAGGACTCTACAATATATTCGTTTTCACCACTTATGTATTCAGATAATTTACTAATCACATCACTAGCATCATGACCATTAAATTCAATTACCTCTTTATAGAGAACATCGTCATACTCCTTGTAGGCATCTCTAATGTAAGCTTTACCATCTATAATAACGAATAGTACTGGATACCAATCCTCACTGTATATATACTTATATGAAACATAAGTATGACCATCTCCAAGCATTGCAATAATCCTGTTTAACTCAAACGCTACATCATAATCAGTTAATTCATATGTTTCAACAACTAACGTCTCCAATTCATTTTGCAAATCTTCCTTAGTGATATTATGAAACGCACGAGGATGGAACTCTTCAATCTGACTTACTATATAAGCGAAATCCTCTCTCCATTTAGAGTGTTCTATCCTCATATTGTTCTCTTCATATTTCTCAAATTCAGATATGCAGAATATCAGTAGTAACGCCATAAAAATATATGGAATAATTTTTTTCAAGTTCGTCTCCTATACTATCTCGTTTATAATGTCGTCTAATGTGTTATGCGTTAGTCTATATTATAATATGTACTCATACTCTAATATAGACTTTTCAGTATCGTCTATTATCTCAATTGTAAGTCTATCTATTACAGTTCTAAATTCTACATCAAAACCAGATAAATCTTGTACAACTGCGTTATAAATCTTTTCATCCTTTAATTTTCCAATTGTAATATGAGGAACATACGGGATATATCTATTATGGTAAGGTTTTAAGATTCCACTATATAGCTTATCGTGAAGTTCAATCATAGGATCGTTGCCTTTTTTTACATCAAGGAAAACATAACCATCTGAAGCTCCTTTTACCATTAATTCAAAAGGGCTTATCTCCCTTAACTGATTTTCCATATGCTCTATTAACTCATCCTTTGCAAACACACTTTTAAATGGAAAAACCAAAGTTAAATGTGGTGCTATATAGTCATAAAGAGGATCATGTTTCTCTCGGATTTCATCAATAAGTTCTGAGTTATTAAATTTAGGGAATATTACTATAGCTCTATTTTAGGCTTTTTACAATATCACTAATTTGATTCTCCTCTAATTCTGCATGCACTGTATACTCCGTTTGTCGTACTAATTTTAAGTCCTCATACTCATTATCATAATACATGGCATCTAAGGCCTTTCTACCACTATAAGTTATTGTTATTACTGAAACTCGATCTCCATACTCATTATAGTTGTAGTAGATTTCTCTTATCACACCATGATCACCAGTTGATTGGTGAAAGATCAAGTTATCATCTTCATACTCATAATGGCTAACAGATTCCTCAGTACCGTCGTTTGATTTAGAAGTAAACTTTATCATTTGTTGCTTATCATTTAATTCAATCTCCCCCACTAATGATAACTCGCCATTCTTATCATAATAACTTATTTCCTTGTAATTCTTTTCATACGATGTTGTTTTGTAAGTTTTGTCTTTCGTCTGTTCGATTACACTTTCTTGTCTAATTTCTTTTCCACTGCTATCATATGTATAATAAATCGTTACTATTAATTTGTCATGAGAATATACTTCTTGTCTAGACAACATGTTCTCATCATCATAGTAATGTACATTTTTCCCGTCATCATATAATCGTTCAACTACATTTTCACCATCATATTTATAACTTATAACTTTGTTATAATATAAATTATAACTACTGCCTGCTATTTCAACTTCTCCTTTTTCAATCATCTCACTTACATTAATTTTCTCATCCTCACTTACAACGCCACTACATCCTGTTAGGAAAATCAATAACACCATCATCAACACTAATTTCTTATTATTCAACATACTATTAGTCACCATACTTTCTTTAAAATAGAATTACACAGAACGTTTCCATAATTCGCCATCATCTACTTCTCCACACTCTATTACTTAACCACTTACAATCCTTATGAGAAATCTACACTCTTCGCTCCCGCCAAGTATTGTCGATAACCTCTCAACTTCGAAATTGATATCATCTCTAAAACTCTGCATTATATGTAATATACTTTGACGAGAACATTCACAGATTTGGTCCGTTTTAACATATCCATGTTTACTTAATTCACAAGTACATTCTGAAAAAGCGAGTTCATATACCTTCTGAGACTCAATTACTCGACCCTCTCCATAACCTTTCACCGATAAGCTGCTGTAGAAGATATCCAAATCATTACCACACTCTTCATAAAACTCTTGATACATTCTCAATACACCTTTTTTAACACAGTTTTCAGCACATTTAGAAAAGAACTGTGACTTTTGCTTATCATCGACAACTTCCATGCCTTCTTCAAACCATGTAAACCATTCTCTTATGAAATCATCCATTATCTTTTCCACTCCTTATCTAATTGGCAGGATACTGTTAGCAGTGCATTTCGCCTAACGTTTCAGTTATTCTCGATTGTTCCTTCTTCATCTTCTAATCTCTATAAATCAAACACCTAATATATTCCTTTGGCGTTTAGAACATCTAAACATATTCTTTTCGCAGTTTGTCCGCTTGCAACTGGATGGTTCTTCATATTTAATGCAAAATATATTGGTCCGTTTTCACCTTCTACAAAACCTACGAACCAGCCAAGATTCTTTCCACCACCAGTCTTTCCATATAATGTACCGGCATTACTGGAATCTAACTTAATCAATTCTTTTACTAACATTTGATTATCTTTATCAAAATCTAACTCATTATTGTTCAATTGTTCTAGAAATCTTATTTGTTCAATTGCCGTTACTTTCAATGATGATTTTAACCAATAATCGGATTGTCCACCTGAAATATCATTATTCCCATAGTCAATTCTATCTAAATAAATTTGTGTATCATCAGCACCGATTTCATTAGCAACTATCTGAAAATACCAAACTACTGAGTTTTGGATAGCTGTTTCTAAAGTATGATCCTTATTCCAAGTCTTTACATTGTGATGTTCTCCATCCCATTCATACAAATTATTACCGTCATTCAGAACACCTACCTCCAACCCAATAAGAGTATGTGGAATCTTAAAAGTCGAACAAGGTGACATTTTCTCGTTAGCTTGTTCCTGATTATACACTTCCATCTTCATACTTTCTGGATTATAAATTACCATTGATAAATCGGTCCATGATTGATTTACATCTAATAGATCAACTGGAATATCAATACTAAGTTCAGAAACCTCAATTTCTTTCAATTCTTTTAATATCTTTTCATTTGTAACTTCTCCATTTTTACTAGTATTGTAGTTATAATAGTAATTCATTTCTTTTAAATCATTCGTGTCATAACTGTAGTATATGTTTCCTTTATCATCAAAGTAAAAATCGTTTGAGAAGTGCTCAAATGATCCCTTTGGAGTTATCTCCTTACCTGAGCAGCTATATATGTGTGTTTCCTTTGAAATATCAGTACTTAGAACGGTTATAAAAATTTCTGTACATCCTGTGTACTTATTTAACACTGCATGTTTAATATGTATTCCATCATTCCAATTACTATTAAATGTCAAACCAAATTTTTTATGCTCAAAAATAATTTTCTTGGGATTATTACCACCTGGCTCATCTAAGTCATTCACACGTATTTTAACTATACTCCCATCTAAAAGCTTAACTTCGCCATCTTCTACTATATCAACTTCTTCTATAGAATACTCATCGGCAGAAGTGGATGATATTTCAACTTCCTCATTAGCTTGGTTGTCACTTCCAATACTACAACCTGATAATAACACTCCAAGTCCAATTAATATAATTAACCTATTCTTCATTAAACGCCTCCATTCAATTAAACAGTTACATCCCATCCTCTCGGAACACTCAATCGCCAACACAGGAATGTCGTTAACTGGCGTGTTAGCTGAAGTAAACTTGAGTAACATATCTCATGTAAACACATAGAATATTTAACATTTAAAATCGTTCCAGATTACAGGTGAAGATGATTTATTACTCCAATCACCCCTTGTAATCCCATATCCTACAGAATCATATATATCACCATTGCTACATTCCCATCCATTTCTATAATGCGCTTCCTTTACAAAATTACATTTAGAGAAAACACACCTCATAGAATAATTGTCTTGGCGTGTATTTGCCTCAATCCTATCAATTTCTTTATAATTCACAAATACATAATCCACTAACCATTTTATTGATTCTGTACCAATACCTTTACCTTTATATTTGCTATTTATACGTATATCAAATAACGGTGTGCCATCATCCAAATCATATATCCTAAGCATTCCTACTCTTCCATATTCATCAGATGAAATCCAAAACGTTTTAGTTCCCTCACTATTATAGTAATTATTTTCGAATGCTTTACGAATTCTATCTGGATTTACGTTTGGAGTTCCATAAAATTCCCATGTATCACTTACCATAAATGTTACTAGTTCATCAATTTCATCAACAAATTCTTTCATATGTAAATTCATCTTTTATCTCCTTCTTCACCTATCTAGAAAGTTTATTTCTGCTAACGTCCCCGCAATTAGCGAAATGTCCTGCTAATCTCCAACCATCTATTCCTAATTTCACCATTCTAAATTCATAAATAGTTCCCTCATAACAATCACAATGGCATTGCGCTAATCGGCGTGTTATAGGAAGTTAAATCGTCACTTACTAGAAATTACCTCAAATCTTAATTCGTAAGCACCTATCAAAGCTCCTGTATCAGTTGCATTAGGAGTCTCATAATCTACTTTGAATTCTATGTATTCACTATCACCACTATCAAGAACTATATTCTCAGTCCTAAATTCTTCAGGTATGTAGCTTAAACTAGGATGAAAATCTAAATTATCAGGAATAATTACGACTTGAAAGCGATGGCTTCTATCACCTTTATTAGCTACGTCTACAAATATTTCTGAAGTCATCATTTTAGAATTTTCAATCG
>Ga0209272_10001433_pt1 | contig 15101 bp, 12 predicted proteins | sample tdDd002_FD_187125 | JGI IMG/M metagenome (GOLD analysis project Ga0209272, IMG submission 187125) | Marine sediment microbial communities from the Atlantic coast under amendment with organic carbon and nitrate - tdDd00.2 (SPAdes)... | ecosystem: Environmental > Aquatic > Marine > Coastal >... | reverse complement strand
CATTTGCACATTATTTCCGATGGGAAAAAAACTTCCGTATTTATGAGAACTTTTTTTCTCGTGGGTTCTTTTTTGCACATTTTATTGCACATTTTTTTGAAGGTGTTCTGACAATTCTATAAATTGCAGAAAATTTGATTCGATTATATCCAATCCCCACCAAAAACGAAGGAAAGACGTCTTTCGACGTCTGGCCCTCTGCGATTAGAAATAATTTCATACATGGTGCACTTTAAACATTTCCAAACCGGGAGAGTCTGGAATGTTCCCTGGACTGACTGTTCCAAAAGCACAATATGTACTTCATGACATGAGCACTGGGAGTGTGCACTTCCCATTTCATGTCACAACAAGGTTTATAAAAAGGCTTAAAGCCTTGTTGTAAAATTGTTTATATGAGCTAGTTCACACAGTACAGTTCATATAAAATATACACAGTTACTACTCATTTCACACAATTTCATAAGGAGTTTTATCTAAGTTTTATTCAAAATGCTTCTTACACCTTCTTATTAATAGAAGAAACACTTATTAATAATCTTTTATTTAAGATGCTTTTTGCTCATCTGATGTGTTTTCACCTGCATGACCTCTTTCACGAATAGACTTAGCAAACATGATAAGTAAAAGACCAATACCAACGTAACCATTAATTACGTAAACAACGTTAACGAGTTTGTCGAATGGTAGCCAAATGCCAACAACAAGTCCAATAAGAGCAAGTATAACCGTTAAGGTTCTGAACTTTGGACTTCTGTCTTCTGTAAATCGAGCAGAAACTGACCAAAGCAGTGGCACTGCTGTCGTGTAGATACCAGCTACAATAATTACGGAGAAAATTGAAGCCAGTACTGGAGAAATGTTTGACGCTAGATACAGTGACGGGATTTGACTGCCTACAACATCTTCCACACACGCCAGCAGACCAAGAGCTACTATAATAACGGCTACAGAAAAACCAATAGCACCAAGTGCAGCACCATTTTTTGCTTCTTTATAACTTTCAGTTTCTCCACCAATAGATGCAAGGAAACCAGCTAGCCATAACATGCAGAATCCTACATAGGAACATGCTGCAAAGAACCAGTTCGTGGATGCTTTTGTAAGCTCCAGTGTTGGTAGAATTTCTGGTGCATTAGCAAGACCATCAAGATTCTGGAAAATAGAAATAAGTCCAAGCATAATGGATATGACTACAATAGTTGGGCCAATCTTTCCAATGACTTCAACTATATTACTCAGTCCGAATAGAACCGTAATAGTTGCAAGGATAGCCATTAAAATGCCGCCAATGTATACAGGCAGGCCATAGTGCTGGTTAAAAGTTGCACCTGCACCAGCAATCATTACTGTAAAAGATAAGTATATAAATAGAACTGAAAAGTAATCGAAAAATGTCCCTAATTTATCACCACAATAGTACTTAAAAATTTCACTACCCTTTTTAAACTTGTTCTTTTGACCCACTGTTATAAAGTTTACACCTACATATAATAGTAGAACTAAAGTGACACCCGCCCCCATAATTCCGCTATATCCATACGAAGTGAAGTACTGGAGAACTTCTTGTCCTGTGGCAAACCCTGAGCCAATTAGGAAAGCAATAAAAGCACCAGCAATATTTACAACTTTTTTCAAACTATAAGAGCTACTTTGTTGATTCGCTTGTATACTCATAGAATTTCCCCCTGTTGTCCTATAACCGACTCCCTTATATATTGAAACTATTAATTTAGGTATACCATCACAAGTTATTTAATAGCTTCAATATATAAGGGAGAGGAAGCTGGATGTCTTAACCATGGCAAGCGCACCCAACCTCCATCTTACTGCATTATTTATTCAAATACGGTTTGTCCATCTACTTCTGTTTGTAGAGCTGTTAGTGCTCTTTCAACCATTGAACGTCTGATTTTTTTACTCTTCACTTCACCAAGAGTTGGATCTCCTAGTGGGTATGGAATACCAACACCTGGGATGATTCTATTGGCACCAATTGTAAGAGAGATCGGAACCACTGTAGCCATATGAACTACAGGAATACCCGCACGCTCAACTTCTTTAACCATCGTTGCACCGCAACGTGTACAAGTGCCTCATGTAGAGGTTAAAATTACAGCACCAACACCATCAGCTACAAGTTTTTGTGCAAAATCTTCACCAAAGCCTTTTGCATTACCAACAGATGTACCCGTTCCAGTTGTCGTTACGAAGTAATTTGCCAGTTCGCCAATTACACCTTCTGATTCCATTTCACGCATTACATCAAGCGGAACAACTAGGTTTGGATCTTCCGTTACAAAGGCTCTATCATAACCACCATGGATTGTCATAAAGTCATCTGCAGAAAGTCTATCCATTCCATTAATATCGTAAATTCCGTATTTTGTTGCACTTGAAGATTCAATACGGTCTGGATTGCCTTGAGGCACAATACCACCTGAAGTTACAATGGCAACCTTAACTTTTGAAATATCTTTAACAGCTGGATTTGGATCTACTCTATCAAACACAGGCATAGGGTATTCTGTAACACATTCCTGACCATTCATTTTCTTAACCAATAGGTCAACACCACGCTCAGAACCACGTTTTTCATGGAAGTAGTTCACTCGAATTCCACGTTCGTGATAGCCTTCTTCAGCTGGTGAACCCACTTCTTCACCTTTGGCTAACTTTAGAACTAAGTTTGCCATGCGTGGTACCGCATTTCTCATGTCTGCAGCAGATATTTCTGTTTCAATGATGTGTAAGTCGCGCTTATACATATCCACACCAGGATTTTCTCTGTACATTGCACTCACTACAGGGATTTCAAGTTCTTTTTCAACATACATAGCCATCTCACCACAAGCGAAACCATAACGTCCAGCATTAAACGCAGGTCCAGCTACAAATATATCTGGTTTATGACTTTTAATCATTTCAAGCATTGTTTCTTTTGCTGAATCTGTCTTCTGACCAAAGTATGAATCACCACAGATCACAGTTGCAACAATTTCAGCTTCATTACCCAAAGCCTTGTTTAGCGCAAGACCTGGCCCAACTACACCTTCTCTAACTTCCGGTGGAATATCTGCTTTTTCTTCTCCACCAATCCCAGCAAAGAAGTTATTTATATAATGAACAACTCTTAGTTTACGCATTGGATCCTCCTCTTAGTACATTCTTGCAGACAGTGTGTTATAGCCATTTGCGATTGTTGATGCAATAATAATCTGGATTTCAGCTTCAATACTTCCATCTTCTCTTAAACTGCCTTCATAGCCACCGATCATTGTTTCAACATAATCAAGTGTACCAATAATTTTATCCATTGGCGGGAACTCAACAATTACATTTCCATTACCACACGAGACAAGTGTATCTGCTTCTGGTACCGCATCAGCTAGGGACTGTGACTTACCATCACGACCTGGGAACTCATCCGTGATAAGAACAACTTTTGCACCAGCATCTGTTGCTTTTTTACAGTTCATCATGAGGTCAGTATCTGGGTTACCATATCCTTCTTCAGTGATGATAACACCATCAAGCCCTAAGAATTCAACAAACTTTCCAACCATATCGGAAGATCTTTCTTTATCTGCTAAGAAGACATTTTCATTCGTAAGAATCACACCAATAAAGTTTAAGTCTTTACCATGTCTCTTATATAAATCTTCAATAACAGGGTTGTTCAGGTGATGGAAAGTTGTAACCTTGTCACAAGGTGCAACACAGTTACCGCTTGTAATTGCTCCATCCATGATTTCAGTTGGATACATGAATGTTGGTACCATTTGTTTGGCATCAACACCATAGTAGAAAGTATCATGTAGAAGACCTTGCGATTGAAGCATGTGGATGTAACCCACCTTTGGAAGGTTTGGATACTGTGCAGTTTGCTCAGCAATTGGCTTCGTTTCATATACAACCACTTCATCTGGTTCTACATTTTTGCCAGCTTCACCAACAAGGGCACCGATTTTTAATCCCGCAAGTCTAGCTGCTTGCTCATAGTCATGTGTTTCTAGATTGTCAGCTGGTTCTATGACAATACAGATATTATTTGTTTCAGAGAATGGCGTATATTTTGCAGTTGGACCTGACATGTCAATAATGCCTTCTTGGAATCCAACGATTTTGCCACATGTAATAACATTGGCTCCTACAAGTGCATGTGTACGACCAGAACCAACTGTCTTAACTTTATTAATCATGCCTGGGAACATTGCACCAGAGCCACTTACTTTTACGCGGGGCTCAATAACGTCTTTTACAGGAGCTATTCTTACAGATTCACCTGGACGTGCAAACTCAACACGCACATCTTTAATGCGGTCGTCTTTAAGAGCTAATTCAATAATTTCTTGTTGATTGACATACAGTGTACCGTTTTCGACTTTTGTTACTTCACCGGGTTGAACATCAGTGATGTTGATCTTCCCAAGTTCTAAACGCATGAAGCCACCTCCATATATTCCTGTTATCCTATGTATTTTCCGTCCATTGATTGGATTGCAGTGGTAATTATGGTACAGTCCACAAGCCTAAAATCTGCTTTAACTTTCTCAGTCCAAATCGGTGTGCGACGACCTGAAATGAACTTCTGTGCAGAGGCTATACTTTCTTCGATGATCTTAACTCCATCAAAATCAAGGGCTTGAGGTGCTGCGGTAAGAACCACTGTTTTATACGGTGTTTCATTGGGTTTTACACTTCCTGAAAGTGGGTGGGTTAAAAGTTTATGCCCTGCATGGATGCGGTCTCTAACCACTTCTAACGTTTCCACATAACTTGCGTTTGGAAGATATTCCACATGTAATCGGTCACCATATTTACCTTGAACGGCTTCGTTATTCGTTACAAGCACTATATTTTTCATCCGGCACACTCCTTTTTGCATCGCTGTTAAATATGTCTTGAAGTGATTTGACATGTACAGCACATTATAACTGCCACTCTTATAACGCAATGGTGATGCCAACTTTTCAGATGTATGTGATATTTTTCACAACAGTCTAGTATTTATGCGGGTTACAGAGTGAAAATAAAAAAACGCCCTTCATTTTCATGAAAGGCGCTTCACTTAACCTGTGTGCACTTCTCTACACAGGTGTATAATTTTCTTTACAGTCACTGAGTAATAAAGTTTACAGGTTGTACTCTTCGATTTTGTTATATAGTTGTCGTCTGCTAAGCCCAAGTTTCCGAGCCGCTTTTGAGATATTGTTATTACACAGCTTTAAGGACTTTGTAATATATTCAGCTTCGACTTCTTTTCGTAGATCTTTAAGGGGCTGAATGGAATCCGCACTAACAAGTAAGTCCGTTTGAGAATTTATATTCTTTGGTAGAGTGCCTGATTCAAAGTTTGACGATTCAACCATCGTCAGTAAGTCTTTTCCGATCACCGCACCTTCAGCAAACACAACTAACCTCTCCACAATATTCTTTAACTCACGCAAATTTCCATCATAATTATGTTCAAGTAAATGTGTAACTACAGCACGGTCTATCCCCTCAATTGACTTATTGCAAGCCTTAGCACTTGCCGAAATAAAATGGTTAATGAACATTTCAAGATCTTCACGACGCTCACGAAGGGGTGGGATTTTAAGCATAATTGTATTTATTCGGTAGTAAAAATCCTCCCTGAAACTTTGTGCTAAAATAGCCTCCGGTATATTTTTATTGGTTGCACAAATTAATCTGAAATCCACATCTTGTAAGGTGTTACTTCCTAACTTCTGAATTTTTCTCGTTTCTAATGTTCGAAGAAGTTTAACTTGAGTTTCTAAAGATATGTCCCCAATTTCGTCCAAAAATAAGGTGCCACCATGTGCAGATTCTATTAAACCCGTTCTGTTTTCATGAGCGCCAGTATAAGCCCCTTTAACATGTCCAAAAAGTTCTGACTCTAGTATATTTCCAGCTAAAGCACTGCAATTCACAGGCACAAAGGCTTTATTTGCTCGTAAGCTGGATTTATGAATAAAGTGGGCTAACATTTCTTTCCCCACACCGGACTCACCAAGTATTAGAATGTTGGAATGACTTACAGCAGCACGTTTTGCAAAATCGAGTACACGTTTAAATTTTCCACTTTTAGTGTCTGTAACATAGGAAAAGTCTGTGAGTTTCTTTTTTTGCAGATCGGCTTTTTTCAATACAGATTCTTTTGCAGCTGCAACCACCTCTAACAGTTTCTCTGACCGCTGAGTTTTAACCACGTAATTGAATGCACCAATCTTCATTGCATCTACCGCATTTTCAATCGTTCCATGACCTGTTACCATGATGACTTCTATTTCTGGGTGCTCTCTTTTAATTTCTTTTAGCAAATCTATGCCATCTACGGCTCCCATTTTTAAATCTGTCAAAACAATATGAAACAAGTCATCATCTAAAGCCTCTAACGCTGTTTTAGCTCCTGAGGCCGTGGTAATTTGATACCCTTGGTCACCCAGTATCATTTCCATAACTTCTCTGTATTCCAGTTCATCATCTACAACCAGTATTCGTATATCAAAATTATCCATGTGTTAAGCCCCTTCAATGATAGGTAATGTCACAGTAAATTTTGTTCCTTTTTCTATTTCACTTTCCACTTCTATTGTTCCACCGTATTTGGTGATTTCATTATAAACAATGTATAGTCCAAGCCCAGTTCCTGACCCAGGATCTTTAGTTGTGTAAAATGGGGTGAAAATCTGCTCTATGTATTCTTCTCCAATGCCTGAGCCACTGTCTATTACTTGAATACTTAAGTGTTCATCAAAACGTTCACACACAAGGTTAATGTATCCATTCACATCTACCGCATCAATGGCATTGGAAACCAGATTAAGTAAAATGTGTTTAAGAGGTTCTTCACGAACAAGACAATTCATAAATGGATCACATTCAAAGTCGAATAATATACCTTTTTCTTTTAAGGCTTTTTCTTCAAGTAACATTATCGATTCAACAAAGACCCTCAAATTGACTGATTTGAGTTCGTTACTGGTCATCCTTGAAAAATTAAGGAGGTTGTCAATAATTTGACTTGCGCGATCAACGGCGTTTTCAATTCCTTTAATCGCTTTCTCTTGACGACTTCCATCTCCGCTTGTGTTTGTTTTAATCAAATAACTATAGTGCCCAATCAGGCCTAAAGGATTTCTAATTTCATGTGCAACACCCGTTGCTAATACTCCCATAGCCTGCATTTTATTATTTTGAAGTAACTTTTGCTCTGCAACCTTTATACGAGTTATGTCGTCAATGACTATGAGTGTGCTATTTTCTATGCTTCTTTTTTCAAGCATTGGCTGTGTTGAAATGGCATAACTTTTACCCTCATGTTTAACTTCAGACCTTAAAAGTTGACCTTGACCAAATGTTTCTTCAATTTGTTTTAGTAAGGATTCTAACTGAAGAAGCCCCTTATAATCTGTTAGTTTATGGGCATAAATAATTTTTCTCGGTTTATCAAGATATTCACAAACGGCCTTGTTCACATTAACGATATTCAAGTCGTTATCAACAACAATCATCATTGTGGTTAGGCTATCAAAGGTTACTTTTAACTTTTGTCGACTCACAAATAACTCTTCAGTCTGGCGGTCAACTTCTATTTTCAACTGGGTATTCCATGTATATGAAAGATAAATTAAAAGCCCAACTAAGGAGACAAATCCAACACTGAGTAAACCTGTCTTTCCAGCATCATTTTGACTATAAAATGACTCCGATATGCCAAACCATTTCTGTTGAAGGTCAGGCATAATGTTCTTTCGTTTTAAATTGAAAATTCCTTTATTGAGTATAGATAGCAGTTCAACCTCATCTTTACGAACGGCTAAAGCAGTATCCATTACGTAAATAGGTTCACTTACCGAGTAAGAATCCTTCATGTTAAGTTTTTCTGCTAAATATACGATGACGGGTTCATCCCCAATCACTGCATCTACACTGCCTTCCCTTAGCTTTACTAGGCCTTCTTCCATGTCACTAACTAAAACAGGTGTATACGTCACACTATTGCTTTCTAAGAACTCCAAGGCAAAATCTCCAGATGGTATAGCGACACGTTTGCCACTCACGTCACTAACACTTTTATAGCTCTGGTCATTGGGGCTTAGTATTACACCATGCAGGGTATATAAGGTGTCTGTGAAATCGAACTGCTGGCTACGTCTTTGCGAAGGTATCATGTCGAAAAAATCTTTTTCGTCACTTTTTAAGCTATTAAAGGCATCTTCCCAAACTTCTACGGGTTCGAAGGCAATTTCATGTTTGAGTTCTATAGACAATGCCCGAATATAATCCACAATAAGTCCGCGGTATTGTCCATTTCTTTCATCGATATACCGAAGTGGTGGGGAACTTTGATCAGAACCAAAGATTATTTTTCCATTGGTGTTAAGCCACTCAATTTCAGAGGCAGTCAAGGGTTGAGACTTTTGAAAATAGTCAATAATGTTAATATCATACTCTAATTCAATATATTCGTTGGATAGTAATACAGCCATTAAACACATTACAAAGAATGCGTAGAATATTTTTTTGCGCATAAGGACTCCCTAAAATATGTATTCTGATTAGATTTGGACATTATTCTACCACAGACTTAGGGAAATAGAAAAGGATGATCATAACCTTTTGGTTAAATGATCATCCTTATTTTGATTGTATAAGTATTACTTATCATAGGCTGAAGCGAGTAGTGTTCGCCCTATTTTCATACTATTATATTAATAGATCTAACTGCAACTCAGAGTAAACTCTATAAAATTCTCGCCAAAGCTTGCTCAAGATCAGCAATAATATCTTCATGATGTTCAAGACCTACCGATAATCTAACCAGACCATCAGAAATACCAACTGCAATTCTTTCCTCTTGCTCATATGGTGAATGTGTCATAGAAGCAGGATGTTGGATTAGTGTTTCTGCATCCCCTAAACTTACAGCCAGTTTCATCATTTCAACTGAGTTCATAACAGTGATACCTTCATCGATGCCACCCTTAAGTTCAAAGGCAATGACTGCGCCAGGTAGACTCATTTGCTTCTGAGCTAGGTCGTACTGAGGGAAATTCTTTAAACCAGGGAAGTGAACCACTTCAACGGCTGGATGATCTTGAAGGTACTCAGCAACTTTAACCGCATTCGAACAGTGTCTTTCCATACGAATGTCTAAAGTTTTCATACCTCTAAGAATTAAGTAAGCATCAAATGGACTTAAGTTAGCTCCAGTCATATCTTTAACGCCAAATAGTCTAACTGTATCGATAAACTCTTGTGTACCAACAACAAAACCAGCAATTACATCCCCATGGCCGTTAAGGTATTTTGTAGCTGAATGCACAACAACATCTGCACCCATTTCAAGAGGTCTTGTAATATATGGAGTTGCAAAAGTATTATCTACAACAACTCTACACCCTTCAGTCCCGTGGGCGATTTTAGAAATTTCTTCAATGTCTGTTAATTTAAGTGTAGGGTTTGCAGGCGTTTCTAAGTATACAACCTTCGTGTTAGGACGCATTGCTTTTCTAACATTTTCAGGATCACTTACATCAACAAAAGTAACTTCTACACCAAACTTAGAAATACCATGGTTAAGGTATGCAAATGTACAACCGTAAATAGCATCTCCAGAAATAATGTGGTCACCAGCTTCAACCATTGACCATAGTGCCGATGTAATTGCGCCAATACCTGAACTTGTACTTATTGCAGCTTCGCCACCTTCTAAAATAGCAATTTTTTCTTCCAATTGAGTATTTGTAGGATTATGTAGACGCGTATAAATGTACCCTTCTTCTTCACCAGCAAATCGTCTGCCGCCTTGTTCTGCAGAATCAAATATAAAAGTTGATGTCTGGTAAATCGGTGTCGCAAGAGCGCCTGTTGTTGGATCTGTTTTTGCACCACCGTGAATAGCTTTTGTTGCAAAGTTTGTACGCATTAATTTTTCTCTGTTCATAATAACCCTCCATCAATTGTTTAGTCACCGTATTTCCACGCTTATACTATAGTGCAAACACCATGCCAACTTTAGAAGGTGCATTTTTCAACAGTGGAGTTAAGTCTTGGAATTAAAAGTTTCCAAATTAGCAAAACAAAAGTTTCCATTTGGAAACTTTTGTTTACAACTCATATTTTTTAATTTTCTTATTTAAACCCGTATGTGATATTTTAAAGTCCTTGGCTGCCTGACGTATACTCTTCACGTCGCTTAGTTTTGCTGCAATAATCTGTCTTTCAAATGCTGAAACTAAGTCTTTTAAGGATTCATTTTCATTTGGCTGAAGCCTCTTATCCACTTTATTAAATGACTTTGTTAAATTGGCCTGAACTGGGGTTTCAAGGATTGAACTGGTCGCCAATAACATAGAACGTTCAATGTAATTCTGAAGTTCTCTAACATTCCCTGGCCAGTTTTTACTAACCAAGTCATTATAATAATCCTCAGATATAGTTGTGACATTTTTTCCAAGTTTATTGTTAAAGAGTTGAATGAAGTACTGGACCAAATGGGACATATCATTCAGGCGGTCTCTAAGTGGAGGAATAAAAATGGGCATAACATTGATCCTGTAGTATAAGTCTGCCCTAAACCTACCGTCGTTTATCATAACCTCTAAATTTTTATTGGTTGCAGCAATAAGCCTAACATCGACTTTTTCCTCATCTTTGCTACCTATACGCCTTACCTTACTGTCTTGGAGAACGCGAAGTAGCTTTGCTTGAATAGCCACTGACAACTCACCAATTTCATCTAAAAAAAGGGTTCCGCCGTGGGCTTGTTTAAAATATCCATCATGGCTTCTATCTGCACCTGTAAAAGACCCTTTTTCGTATCCAAACAATTCACTTTCAATTAATGAATCTGGTAGTGATGCACAGTTAATGGCTATAAAGGGTTTGTCTTTTCGTAGGCTTAGATCATGAAGGGCTTTTGCAAAAAGTTCTTTACCTGTTCCAGATTCCCCTCGAAGTAAAATTGTTGACGGCGTTGGGGCAACAGCTCTTATGGTTTGTTTTACATCTCGCATAACTTTGCTCACACCAATAATGTGGTCAAAATAACTATCGTAATCATTTAGAACCACAGACGCTGTTTGTACTGCTTTTGAATAGGCTTCAAAAGTTAAGATCATCCCTTGATGATACGCCCTATCGTTTGTAATGAGTTTTAGACTACATAAGTAATTCTTCTCTTTTAGGGTGATTTTTAGATTTTCAAAAGAGTTACCCTCTTCAATCAAATCGAGAAACTGCTCGTCATTATTAAAGAAATTAACACAACTTTTTCCAACAACTTCATCTCGTTCAAGTTTTAAGTATCTCAGGGCGCGTTCGTTTATAATTTCGATTTCATAATGTCTATTTATTGTTATAATGCCTTTTGGAATAGACTCAATTGCACTGGTTAACTTACGTTCATTCTCTTCATGGGTCAACAAATGAATTGGAAAAACATCTTCAACTTCTTCTAAATTAAGCAAAATTTCAATAAGGTCTTTTAAGGCTCTTTCTGTAATTTTTGAAAACTTAATTAACATCCTATTTGGGAAAACTTCCAGTCCTACGATGTTAATTCCTTGTCTATAAAATATCTCAACCAGGTCATGGGACATACCCACCCGGTCTTTTGACAGTATTTCCAGTCTAATCGTTTCCATGCAGTCACCCTCTTCTAATCAGGTTGGCCTCAATTATCATGCAAGGCAATAAGCTACACACTGCAACATATGCCAGTTTTAACTGAATAGAAAAAACGATCCATAATTATGAATCGTTCTTTTGCTTACTTTAACTATATGATTTAGTTGAGTGATATTCAAGGTCTCTAACCATGAAAATATAATTTTCCACTTATAGGACATTTACATCAATCGACTAGAAGTCAAACACCTTTGGAGGTTCACCTGAAAAATCAGAAAACGTTGCTTGTCCAGATTCCATATAAAACACTTCAAAGACAGGATTATCTGCTGTTTCATACCCTTTTTTTACGAGAGGGGCATGATCAAGAACCTTCTGTTTAATTTCAAGTGAATCAGTGAACTTTATAGCACCATGCAGGCGGACTGTTTCAAACTTGTCGTTTGTAACCATAAACTCTATCACTGGATTTTCTTTAAGTTGTTTATATGCACGTTTAACATTTGCTGTTGTGAAATAAAATGTATTATTTTCAATGTAGTGTACGTGTTGTGGTCTCACATAAGGCTCATTGTTAATACTTGTTGATAAAGCTCCTGATTTTGATTCATTTAAGAAATTAATGATTTGCTCCATGATGTAAACCTCCTGGTAGTTTAGAAAAACTTCACTCGTTCAATTCAATCTTGCAAGATTGATCTTTGTAGATTGATTTTATCTTATGTACTTTTCTTTGTCAATCATGTATTTAAAAATATAAAAAAGATACACCTACAAAGATGTATCTTTAAAATTACGATTCAATATTTAACTGTTTTTTTCCATGTTTTTTAGCCCAGTAAAGGAGTTTATCTGCTTCACCTAATTTCAAAGAAAAATCTTCATTGGGTTGAACAAGCACACTTCCGCCACTCACCGTTATACTTCCAACTCCATCTACTTCAAAGTTTTTTATCTCTGAAGCTAAGGTTGAAGATAAATCAGCTCGCCTTTGATCATCTGTATCAATCAATATTACAAACTCATCCCCGCCGAAACGGGTAACAATCCCATCTTCGCCAGTAGCCCCTTTAAGTTTTTTAGCAAGATGTTTTAAAACTTCATCCCCTTTGGAATGTCCAAACTGATCGTTAACGTTTTTAAAATCATCAATATCAATAATTATTAATCTGTAGTCTGAGTCACTTGACCTATTTTCTATATAGTTTAATAAATACCTTCTGTTATGCACCTCAGTGAGTTCGTCGTGGTTCGCCAACCATTCCAACTTTTTATTCTTTTCATTTAACTCTTTATGGGCTTGTCGCCACACGTTGGAAAACCTCATTGTCAAATAGCCCGACATAACTAACACAACCAGTAGTTGTACCGCGATATCAATAAATGCATATTCTTCATTAATGGTCTGTCTAAAAACTGCTGGAAAAACCTCTGGAGAAAATGTCTGCAACATATACAAGACGAAGTTAATCCAAATATGAGATACGATTAGAATCCATCGTGTATATCCTTTAGTTAAAAATCCAATAATAACAGTTAACAAAAAGGCATAAGACAGGTGGATAAAACTCATATTACCAATTTCAAAATAGGCTAGTGGGATTAATATGTATATAACCACACCAAAAGTTATGTTTTTCCACATATTTATTCTTTTATGTTGATAAGCGTCTTTTGATGCCAAACTTATAATAAGCAACATAACTAACCATTTCACATTTAGAGACATGGCATACCCAAGTAAAATGTTACTCATAATATTCAATAATGCTGCAAATCCAGTCATCAATAAGATTTCCAAAAACAATCGGTCATCTAAATCATTAAGCTTCAAATGCTTCATGAACAACCTCACTTTGTGGTTCTATCACTTAATACTCATCTTACTGTCGTATTAGTATTATACTCCATTTTAATATATCACATGCATTTTTGTACAAACCCATGACATGCCAGAGCTCACAGAATAATATACCAAACAAATCTTGTGTAAAAAAAGAAACGCCTTAGCTATTTTAGCCTAAAGCGTTTCTTTCGTAAACTATTTATTTTTCCATATTTTCAAGATAAGCGTGATACTTAAGTTCTTCAAGTTTCTCTGCTTTCTTTAGGACCATTGATTCCAAATCTTTTTTATACGTTTCAACTTTCTCATAAACCACATCATCAAATGTTCCAATAATTTCAGCTGCTAAGATACCTGCATTTTTAGCACCATTAATAGCTACTGTTGCAACAGGAATACCTGGTGGCATTTGTACAATAGAGTAAAGTGAATCCACGCCACTTAAATTGCTGGACTTAACAGGAACGCCAACAACAGGCACGGACGTCATAGCTGCTACCATACCCGGCAAATGTGCAGCACCTCCTGCACCGGCAATTATAACTTTAAGCCCTCGTTCACGGGCTTTTTTTGCGTACTCAACCAAGCGGTCAGGTGTTCTATGTGCAGAAACAACTGTGAGATCGTAGTCTACCCCGATTTGATCTAAAAACTGTGCAGCGTCTTTCATTACTGGTAGATCCGAGTCACTACCCATTATTATTCCTATCATTAGACTCTCCCTATAATTTGAATCTTTTCTATAGCCATCTGAGCTTGTTTACGAATCGTGTCTATGTCTGAACCGATCACCGTGATATGACCCATCTTTCTTCCCGGTTTAGAACAGGCTTTCCCGTACAAATGCACTTTAACATTAGGATTTGCATAGACCAAATCTAAGCCATTTATTTGAGTAGGACCTTCATCTCCAGTCCCTAAAACATTACGCATAACCACAGGACATCTTAGACTTACATCTCCAAGTGGCAATCCAGAAATGGCACGAATATGTTGTTCATATTGAGAAGTAAGCGTTGCTTCAATGGTATAGTGGCCAGAGTTGTGTGGTCTAGGAGCGACTTCATTTAAAAACACATCCCCTACTTCATCTACAAACATTTCTGTACAGAACATGCCGACACCTTCAAATATCTCCATTACATCGTGGGCCATTTTCATCGCCTTTTGAGCACTTGTATCTTCTAAGATCGCCGGTACAATGGTTTCATCTAATATACTTTCTTTATGAATATTTTCAGCTACTGGATAAACAGCTATATTGCCGTCAATACCTCTACATGCAAGTACAGAAACTTCTTTGACGAAATCACAAAAGCGTTCAGCCATTAAAGGTATAACCCCAGCACCGAGTGCTTCATATTGTGTCTGTATGTCTGATTCAGATTTAATGACAGCATTGCCTTTTCCATCATATCCCCCTTTTGTAGCCTTTAACATAAAAGGGTACCCATAGTTTTGTCCAGCCTCTTTTAAATCTGATAAATTGTCTATTTTTACAAAGTCAGGCATTGGTATACCTGAGTCTTTAAGTAATGTCTTTTGAGTATATTTATCTTGAATTATTTTCAAACTGCTCGCGGTTGGATACACAATGTGTCCCGCTTGCTCCAAA
>Ga0209272_10001429_pt1 | contig 15117 bp, 9 predicted proteins | sample tdDd002_FD_187125 | JGI IMG/M metagenome (GOLD analysis project Ga0209272, IMG submission 187125) | Marine sediment microbial communities from the Atlantic coast under amendment with organic carbon and nitrate - tdDd00.2 (SPAdes)... | ecosystem: Environmental > Aquatic > Marine > Coastal >... | reverse complement strand
TTGCAAACGGCACAAGAAGCATTAAGCAACATTATCCATACAGAAGATGGGGACTCTGAACAGATCCTTGTTACTGATTATCAAGAAGGAATGTCATTACATAATTATTTAGAAGGTTTTCCAGCGGATGCTGATAAGCGAACGAACCTCGCGAATGCGTATATTCAAAAAGCGCTGAAATATAGTAAGTTTAACAACTATTTTAAGACAATTTTCTTAGATGATAATCAAATAATTGTTCGTGATGAAGATTTATTATTAAACGAACTGATCATCGTAGATGAACAAATTGAAAATGGTCATGGCTTTGAAAATGTTGTAGAAAAAATTTCTTCTACTCTAGACCTTATTTTTAAGTCTGGTAAAGGCGCCCAGCACGATGGTGAAAGCAAAGAACGAATCGATGCTTTCCTAAGCAGTTTATCTGTGAACGCTGGTGTTTATAAGAATCTTGAAGACGTTTCAGCAGCATTTAAGAAGACCTTTATATTTGATTCATCAGACTCTGATGAAGACGCAGGCTCAGTTGCTGCACCCGTTATCCCTGTGGTAGTCGGTGGTGACAAGGAGCAATCAAATGAGGGCCCTGTTGAAGAAGCAAGTCCTGAGGTAACTCAAACACCTGAACAACCTACAGAAGACGCACCTTCTCAGCCAGAACGTGAGGTTGAACTCGAAGGCCTTGAAGTGGTGAACGAGATATTTGATGATGCGAACGAAGAACCTGAGAAGAAAAGAAATGCAGGTCCTCTGGCGCTTATATTAATTGCTTTAGCTGTTATAGCCGCATTCTTTGCATTTGCTAACCCATTTGCTGACAAAGAAATTCAGTTACCTGAAGCTTCCTTTGTTAGACAGGAAATTGACGGTAAACTTTCCTTTAAAAACACAAGTCAAGTATTTGGCAAAGACAACAGTATTGTTATGTCAGAATGGAAAGTGTTTGCAGTTACAGACAGTGGCGACAAGCAACTTAAAACCTCTGATGACAGTAACTTAGACCTAATCATTAAAAACTCTGGCACATACCGTGTTGAACTTCGAGTTCAAGATAACAATAAACAATGGAGTAAACCTGCAAGTGAAGAGTTCACATACACTGTAAATGAAGTTGGAAACTTGGATGGTGACACTGATGGTACTGCTAAACCTCAAGAGAAACTTGAGAAGTACCTGATTGAATACTCAGGTGATAACATTTCAAGAGATACGTCCCTATATAGAAGTGGCACAGAATCCATTAAAATGGACCTTACACAAGGTGATGCTACACTTACTATGAAGGATCTTGAAATTGATAACAGTTCGATTGTATCCATGTGGATGCTTTCAGATGATACAAAACCTGTTATGATCACGTTTAAAGGTTACAATGGGGATAAGCTTGTATTCTCTAAAGAAATCAAACATGTACCACGTGCAGCGAATATTTGGGAAATGGTTGAAACAAAAGTTGATGCTGAAGGTGTTGACTCAATGAAACTTATCTTCTCAGGTGCAAGCACTATTTGGATTGATGACATAGACATTAGTTCATTTAAATAGAATTTAGTTCATTAAAAAAGCCTCGTAGGATAAATCTTACGAGGCTTCTTATTTGCTCAAATTCACTACGCACCATAAACTCACAACTCCTAATCACCGCCGTAGTAAGGTTCGACGCCCGAATTCATAGGTTTCTCATCTATAAATTTACAATGAGAGAATTTTTTGTGTGACTAGGCGCAAAATTAGATGGATGCAGGAGCGTACTGGGGTACGTGACTGCCTTCATCTAATTTTAGTAACGACGTCACACGGAAAATTATCCATTATAAAAGCTACTTTTCGTATTAAAGTCGAAAAGTAGCTTTCTAATCGTTTATAAAATATTCACAATTAAATATTTCCATTTTTGTTACACCTATTCTCAATATGGTGGCACCAACTCCTCTTTCGTACACCTTAGAACTTGAGTTTACTTCTTCTTTAGTTTCGATTCTAGATGTCAACCTGGTGGTCTCACCTCTTCCAATTACTAACTTATACCGTTTGTGAATTCACTTTGTTTTATTTGATATATTAATTATAACAGAATTTTCAGATAATTCAACCTTTATTTTTATTACAAACCTATGACAATTAAAAATAATCCTGGGGAAACGTTTTCACCAGGATTATTCATTCCTTGTATATTCTTTACAACTCGTGAATATGAAACTCATTTAAGATAGTGTTTGCAAAGTCCTCAGCTTTTTCTTTGATATTCTCAATTTCCATTACACTACCTGGATCATTAGCAATTGCAGATAATGCAAATTCTGGCGGTAACATATATCCTTTATTGATGGTTACAGCCCCTAAAAGTTGAGTCATAACCAAGTCACTCCCCGAATTACCTGATACAACAATACCAAAAAGCCTTTTATCATAGAATGTGATACGCCTATATAAGACGGTCATCCTATTTATAACGGCCATAAGTTTAGCAGAAATGGCATCATTATAATTTGGACACACCCAAATAGCTGCATCCGCCCACTCCATTGCAGGAAGAATTTCATCTACCATCATACCGCCGTAATAACAAGACTTCATCTCAGAGAAGTGCATACATGTTTTAAAACTACACCCTTTACATTCAGCGATTTTATCATCTTCAATTCTGAACTCTCTAATTTCACAATTCTTAAGGTTGTCGGCTACCAAATTCCATAATTTTAAGGTGTTGGATGTATCGTGAGAACTAGAATGTAGCACCAGCAATTTAGGTTTTTTGTGTTTTTCAACTCTAAAGTTTACCAGTCTAACTACCAACTCTTTACACTTGGCAGCAAGCAACATTTCAAGAGAAATATCGACAACCTTTTTCCAAGTTTTAAAGTTTTGTAGCTGGTCAACAGCTTCTACAACTGGATGCCCCATAAATCGACACCCCAGTCTGTTCATATGAAAAATAACATACTGTGCTACACGTTTTGTATAATAGGGACCATCTGAGTTCACAAGAAGACATGCTGTAGAGCCTGCTAGTGGATTATTACCTGTTTCTTTCTTTATATGGGTTAATCGTCTAAGCCAAGTATAAAGTTGAGCTTGTCCGCCTATCTCATCCACATCAATGGCTAATATGATCTTTTTATCTTTTAAAACACCCACTTTTTCCACATCACACATTTCAACTTCAGGTTGTAAATCTTGAATGGAAGCCTGGATCATACGGTCTATGCGTATTGGACTTTGGCTATTTACTTCTCCTTCGGCAAAGCGTAACACGTACGCCGTATTAGACATAAGCCTTCAACACCTTTGCAACATCATTAAGTTTCCCAATGACTTTTGGGTCAACATATTGTCTTTCTACTTGAACCCCTTGGGTAGACAGCTTATTCCTACACCCAATATAAACTCCACCAAGCATAACTGCGCTATCATGCCACTTGCCTTTCATTGTATTTATCAAAGACAAGGCACCTGAAGAAAGAGCTGGTGCAATGAATGGTTTGTATCCCGCTTCACGTACTTCAAGATTTGCTTCCACGGTCATTTTCGTCAACTTCTCAGACAATGCTGGATCATACTTTTGAGGATTATTTACAACTATAAGCTCTTTACCATGAGGACCATATGCCCGACCATGACTAAAATCAACTTGCTCAACTTGAGCATAATAAGACGCTCGAGCAAACATGACACCTAAACCATAACCTCTAACCTGCTCAGGTTTTAAACCTTGACCATCAAAGCTTCCGTTGGCATCAACATTTGAACTATGATAAACCCTGTAACACAGTTGGTCAACGGGGTCAGAAACAACAGCGAAAATCCCTTTGAACCCCTTTTCCCTAGCCATTTGTGCGTAGGGTTCTATTATTTTTGAGTTGCTTTCATACTGGATCATACGTACATCTTTTACATCGGACCCCACTTCAGGGACAGACCGACTCGCACAGAAAACAAACATATCACAATCAAACAAATCATCCATCTCAATTTCTTTAATAGTTGGATAATCAGCAATATTTGGATCTAAAATTTGTCCTAACTCCAAAGCCCATCTACGCCGTCTATTAACGTCTAAATCAAAGAGGCCGATTTCATCAATAACACCATGCCCCATTAGTCTTAAACCTGTCAGTAGGGTTCCACCTACATCTCCCAAACCTAAAACGTTCACGCGCCATTTTACAGGTCGTTTCCACTTTAAGTTTTCAATCCAGTCAGGATAAGACACGTTGAGCACACGAATCCCTTTGTCTTCAATGTATTCTACAATAAACTGAGGTAAGTCAACTTCACCATCACTAGACGTATCTAAATACGTCACACTCTCTGGATTCTCAAGTAGATCAGACGCATGGCGTGCACGATAACACGCCTTTGCACCTGTACTTTCATTTTTAGTCAACCAAACAAGAGGTTGGCTGTTACGCGTCATATATACTTGAAGATCTTCAAGACTCATCTCGGGATAGGGTATATCTAGTCCCTCCATTGCCAGTCCAAAAGCTTCTTTTAAGTCATAAATCTTCATGTCATCCCTCCGAACCAAACATTACTGGAACGTACTTCTGAGTCTTCTCAGATGCTCCAACTCATTTTTAAGATAATCTGTTGCTTTATGGTTCATGTCATAGTCGATATTAAAACCTTTGTCCGGAATCCTTGGTGACATAATCACTTCACCCAGTTGAGCAACTGTTAACATACGTTCATGTTCATTTTGATACTCTTCTTCCAAAGCGGATAATATCTCAATAGCATTTATTAAACATATTTCTGAAACCTTGTATACTGCTTGCTTAGATGCATCCCTAATATAAGATGGGAATGTGTACGGTAAAATCAAGTTGATGGATGGGATCAAACTGCGTTCTGGTGTTGTCCCTCTCCATAAGATATCGCCACCAATAAATGGATACATTTTACTTTCAGTAAACCAAACTTTAAGTCTTGGAATAAAGTAAGCTGAATCTACTTCGATATTGGCGCGTTCCATAATAGCTTTTCCACGTCCAGATAATATCCCTACAAAGAATTTTTTAATCTCAACTTGTTCGTCTTTGAATAGAGGCTCAAGTACATTAAACCTGTAACCTTTATTAAGCAAATCATCCACAAGAATAACTGGGCGTTTAAATGATTTTATTGTTTTCACCTGGTTATCTAATCCAAGATAATGTGGTGCTGCCATGATCTCATGTCGTCTTAAGTCAGAAGTAAAGTATTTCTCAGTGTGTAAAGATTTCGTAACTGTATTTGGTAATCTCCAGCGGTTGAATATCTGCCCAAACGGTACACACATAGCGTCCCCACTCTGTTTAGGAACCAGTGGTGTTGTTGGCATATTATTTTCATCACAAATCTTTTTAATTAAGTGTTCATAAATCATGGTTCTATCAAAGGATAAGACCAAATGCCCTGGGTAGAGTTTTGTAAGGGCTTTTTGAAGTCTACTTCGACTGCGTGCAATGGCTTTATTCACTTTGTCAGCACTTCTAAATGGTGCTTTTAACATAGAACGAGCATCCATGTTTAAAGTACACGGTGTAGACATGTTCACAACATACACAGATTCCCCAGACTCCTTACCTAATACATTTAAGAAACCTTGTAACCTTAGTACATTCGTTAGTTTCGTGTCCACTCGATCTGTGATCATATCTTTATAAATTGCATAACTATAGTCTTTGGCTAAACAAAATGCTAATGTTTCAGTTAAAAGTCTTTGTTCAACATTTGGTGATGTATCGTTGACATTTCTATATATGCCATCGATGACTACCAATCTACCCACAGAATGGTCACGAATGTAATCAGACAAGTACTCATCTTCAAACTCCAGGTAAATGTCTATGGTCCTTAACCAGTGGAAGGCTGAGAATCCTATAATTCTTCTGTTGTCTTCAACACTTCTCAGAACCAATAATCTAAAACTTTTCTTACTCGAAACTTCTTTAAATCTTGTATAGGACTCACTAAAATCATACTTAACGACTGTTGCCAACTCCTCTAATAGTGTCGGTGTTGGTTCTTCAACAATTTCCAGTGTGAGTGATTTTGTTGTTAATATTTCTTTGTACATTGGTTCACGTTGGTATAAACCGCGATCATAAATAAAACGTTGGGCAAGTGGGTCAACCAGTTCAGAAATGTCCCGGTTATCATCTATATAGTTACGGATTTGTGTTGAACTGATATCTGAAAACTGACCCGGTAATTGGAGCCTTATAGACCCTTGTGGCAACATCTCAAAAGCTTTCATAAAAGCAGCATCTCGGTCTGGTGCATTCGGAATTTTTCTATCAAATACAACGTGTTTAAAGCTGGTAATGCCCTCATCATTTAAAGGAATCTTATATGCAGATGCATTCACAATCACATCTCCACCTACAACAATATGCACGTCAGACCCTTTGAACTTACGTCTAAGTTCTTGTAAATCATCCGGATTAGCAATATTTGTTGGTAAGTATCTCGGATACGTGTAAATATCAATTTCATCTGCTACAGACATTTTAATAATATTACGTCTGATCATATTGGGTTGGGTTCTTTTTGACCATGAAAACTCATCCACTGCTAAATAAACTTCAAATCCAAGATCACGGATTTCTTTTGCGATTTCCTTATGACTTAAACTAAAGGGATCAAAGGCACCTGGGAAGAAGGCTATTTTTCTGTCATCTGGAATTTCCAGAACACCTACATCAAACACGTAATCCGAAATGAACCTGTACACATTTTTTAAACCGGCAGCATTATTAAAGAAGACCAGTTCAATATTCTCATCTGTGTCCACCATTAGAGCCATGATTTTTTTGATAGAAACCTTGAAAATTTCCATTTTCATTTTGCGGCTCATATGTTTTGATTCAAATATATGCTGACCAATAACTCTGAAGGCAACCTGGTTAACAACGGGATTATAGTTCACAAACCCATTAAATAATATGCCTAACATGTCTACCATGCGTCTGTGGTATCCATCTTCATCACAGTCGCACATCTCTTTGTAACTGCCATAATGGCTTAGAGCATAGCCCACCGTTTGAAGCATCAGTGTTGTAATTTGTGGATTAGCACTTTTAACTTTTTCTCTAAAACTATCAAGAATCTCATCCAGCTCAATAGGTTTAATGTACATGAGTATTTGGCCCAAATACTGAGGAATGTACCTTGTAAACTGATACGATTCCATTTCCAGTGCCCTAAGTAGCTCGACAACTATGTCATTTCTCTGTTCAAAAGACAAATAAGGCACAAGTTCCATTAGGCCTACGCCCGCACGGTTTCTTACGGTTTCGACTGCACTTACCTTTAGGAGGTTACAGAAGTGCATCGCTGTATAAAAGGCATTATCTAGTTGATCTTCAACTGTATGACGAACCAGTAAATCCACCTGGAAACGCTTAGCAATAAAGTGTGTCGCAGACTTTAAGTTACTCAGGAATAAACTCGAGATTTCTTTTATATCTTCACGACAAGGTATTGCATATTGCTCCCATATTTCTGGACCTAACTCCAAACTTTCAACCAACTTTAATCTGGCAAAGTTTAAGGCAGGGCTAGATGATACATCAAGACCTTCCATAAGCTGCTCATCTACCAAATACTTTTTCTTTAGTCTTTCTTTTGCATAAGACATCATTTCGTCTATAGCTCTAAAACCTGCAAGTTTGGTATCTATATGGTCTGTCACCAACATCTCGTAAACATAATTGATAACTTCATTTTTCTGACTTTCCGTACATTCATCAAATGGTAGTCCAGGTACTGAGGCAAGTAAGTAGAAACGGATTTCGTTATTGTCATCTGGACGTCTTAAATAAGACAGGACAACTTCAACTGCATCCAACTTCTTAGTAAGATTCATTTGAGCTTTAAAGTATGCACGCACCATACTTCTGGAAGCATAACTGATCCAGCCCCTATGTTTACCTATGATCTTCTGATCAGGGTATAAGAAGGCATCTAGATATTTCTGGAACAGATCAATAGCCATGATCTCCGGTTTATCAAGAGCTACGTCTTTGGGAAGTTCTTTTCGAAGTTCTTCGTCATACCTACCAATAATTACTCCAAGAAGGGCTGCACATTGTTTTCGAATGTCTTCTTCCGGCATTATTAGTTGTTCATATAAGAATTTAATTACAATTAATTTTTGCTTTTGTGTTAAATAGTGGTGGTATTCTTCAAGGACTTCAATGTAACCACGAAGGCCACTAAGATCTCCAAGATCACGCGCACTTTCAAGCATTTTATTTAAGGATGTTTCATCACGCAAGTGGTGCATAAGTCGAATATTATGACCAATCGAAGCGTGTTTAGCATTTTCTATGATGGCTTCCCCTTGTAAGAGCGAATAATGATCAAAGGCAAGTTTGTGGTCATCTGGAAGCTCGATGTCAGAATCAGGGTCTACATTAACGCCTAGGTGTAACATATACTCCTCGAAGTCTTTTAGTTTTCTATAAACACGCTGGTACCGCATTTCTTTAGCTTCGTCCACGTTATCCAGCTTGTCTAAAATAACTCTAAAGGAATCGTCAAGGGTATAATAAGTCATTTGACGCTGTGCGTTTGACTTAACTCTAAAATCACTATAAATAAGAATTAACGCTTCAATTGGCAGGTTTTCAAGTTCAAGATCCCATGTTGAATGGTTAATGGCAACGTTACGAATATAAACGATGTCACGCTTTTTAAACCATTCACCCGTGTAATAGTAATGGTAATAAGCAACACGTTTTTGTTCTTCTTTCCTACAACCATATTTACCCACATCATGGCCTGCTGCTGCACCTGATACTCGGCCCATATCCAGAGGAATATCGACGCGTTTAAGCTGTCTAGCTACTTTCATAGCTAGGTAGTGTACACCACATACGTGGTCAAGTGTTGAGTAGCCTACCACCTCTTGATTGAGTTTCATAAGTTCATAGGTATATTCTTCATCAAATGCATGTAAGAATCGTCTATACTCTGAATCGTCTTCAAGCTCTTCAACATCTTTCTCACGAAGCAGGTTCATTGCATAACGACTTTGCCAAGATCCATCATCCGATGTTTTCTGAAAATCTGAGACCACCCTTAAGGCTTTAAGGTACAGCTGGCATACTCTTTCCATCCCCTCAATTAACTCAAACTCAATTGCTTTTGGGAATGCCATTTGCAGCACAAACTTATATATGTAGTCCATTAGATCTTCGGGTTGTTCACCTGGTAAAAAGACCTCTAACAGGGGCATCATAACTTCTAACAATGACTTGGAATTATAATTATGATCCTCTATCATTGCCACTAATGCTTTATGAAAATGGTCGCTGTATAAAAACCGATGTATATGTTCTTCATCCAGTGCATGTTTCTTTAAAAACTTAGGATCTAATAACAGATCCGCTATTGCTTTACGCATTTCTTCAAATCGTGTGGACACTAAATCAGCCTACCTTTCATCTATGACATAATACTTGCAATTTCAAGTGTTTAAACATATTAACTTACTATGAATATTTTAACATAGAATGTATATTAACATGGTAAGAAGTCCGACTTCCGTGTTAATTTTTCGAAAAATTCTGTATAAATATGTGGATTTTTTACAAGATCTGCCGATATTAATGTAAATAGAACTTTACACTTAAGGTGGTGATCTTATGAGAGTCAGCAAAACATCTAAATCAGGAAAACCCATAAACCACGTAAGGCAAGGCAAAAATCAAAAAAGTCATCAAGCCTATATTGAAAAACTTGATAAATCAAAGGCTTCACACTTGAAGTCCGACGAAAATGAATCTACAAGATTGCTCTCTATAGACATCGTATATGACAAACTTCAACACATGAAAGATGAATATAAACAGTTCTATAGTGAAGAGCAAGGATTCGAAGATGCTTGGGCTTCACTACAAGATGATCCTGATCATTTCATTGAACATTTAATTGATATCATTGAGTCTCACAACCATGTTGTGGAGGCACTACTTGAATTTGATAAAACATTTGAGACAAGTCATGCTGAAGCACTTCTGAAATTTATCAACTTATATGAACTCGACTTCCATGCAATCTCTATCATTATTCAACCCGATTCTAGTTTAAGGGTGAGGAAACGTAAACTGAAAGACCACTTTAATAAAAAACCTGAAGCTTTCGCATTCCTCACAGGACAACGGGGATTTCTGCGGAAGCTTTTTGATTTCTATCATAAGCTCAAAGCAGTTAAACCTCCCACAACAAGAGATGAAGATCAACTTGCATGGTACCATGGTCTCTTTGTTGATCAAAAAGCTTAGCTAAAACTTTAACAAACTTATACAAGATGAAGGAGCTGATTATCAGCTCCTTTTTAACTTTACTAATCTTTAAACTGTGTCTTCATGAGCTGCTTCAAGATTTTGAAGCCAGTCTCCAAATGCAGATCTTAAGTAGTAGTTGATTGTATTTTCATCAAAGGTACTACCATCATGGATCTTACCCACTTTTTTCATGACTGCACGTTTGTCTCCTGGCACAACATATCCCAGAATAGCAGTTTCGACCATGTCGTTTTCACTAACATAGTACCCTACTTTTACTTGAATTGCTCTTTCCTGACGTGTAAATCTCACAAAATTCTGTTGGATTTTGAACTCCATTAGATTTTCATTCTCTGAAAGCATAATTTCTCTGTTTGATGCTTCAATCACATCTTCCAGTTCACTCACAAGCCCTTGGAAATATTTGCGTAAGGTATTTTCCGCTTCATCCAACTGCTTGTTTTCCATCACCTGCTTTTTCCACTGCTTTACATCATCTGAGTAATGTTCTTTCAATTTCTTTACTAACTCATCTCGATAATTATAGAAAAAATGTACTGACATTGGCCTTCCTCCTTCCGTTTTTGGTTTGTATTCTTTATACCCAACCTCCTAATGCAGTTAACGCAAGATGTTCAAATTACTTGTAAATGCATAAATAGTGCAGTAATATGGACTATAAGGTATGTAGAATTGGAAGGTAATCATGGAAATTTATTTTGAAGATAAACACTATATAATTGTAAACAAACCACCCAAAGTCCCAAGTCAGAGTGATCCCACTGGGGATATGGATTTATGTACGATGGTTAGAACATATATTTCAAAGAGAGACCACGTAAAAAAACGTCCTTTATACGTTGTACATAGGTTAGATCGACCCGTTGGTGGATTGATTACCTTTGCTAAAACACAAAAAGCAGCAGATCTGTTTTCGCAAATGATCAAAGAACGTTCTTTGAAAAAGACTTACCTCTGCGTGGCATATGGACAGGCAAAAGAAGGTACAACACAACTCACACACTACTTAAAAAAGAAATCCGGTCAGAATGTGAGTATAGCTGTTCACAAAAATAATGAAGGTGCCAAAGAAGCACGCCTTTCTTATACAAGTCTTGAGTCTATAAAGGTAAAACGCGACCAGCTGAACTTATTAAAAGTACACCTTGAAACAGGGCGTCATCATCAAATTCGTGTTCAGCTTTCAGCCGCCGAATTGCCTTTATGGGGGGATGCAAAATATCATCCTCAAGCAAAACGTAAAAGAAACTGGACGCAAATTGCATTGTGGTCGTTCGAACTATCTTTTATTCATCCTTTTACAAAAGAGAAAATTTCACTACAGTCTAAACCACCTGCTATTGAGCCTTGGACACAGTTTGAGTCCATTCTTATGGCTTTATAACATAATTTAAGGAGGACACTATGAAACAGATCGATAAAATCGCATTTGATACTAAAGACAAATTATACAAGTATATGAGCATTAAACTCACAGGACTTATTGGAGATGAAGATGATTGGCTTGCTAATTTATCAAACGCTTCTGCCCTACTTGACCTTCTCATTGATGAAATCAACTGGGTTGGATTTTATCTCATGAAAAATGGAAAGCTGGTTCTTGGTCCATTCCAGGGCAAACCTGCATGTGTAAATATTGAAGTAGGAAAAGGTGTATGCGGCACTGCAGTTGAGTCGAAAGAAGTTCAACTTGTTAAAAATGTGCATGACTTCCCGGGCCATATCGCTTGTGATTCTGCATCAAACTCTGAAATTGTACTACCTATAATTGTCGACGGTTCTGTCGTAGGTGTTTTAGATATTGATAGCCCTATCATTAACCGATTTGACGAAGAAGACCAGGCCGGTTTAGAAAAAATCGTTGCCAACTTAGTTAAATATGTTGATTGGTCTTTTATTAAGTAAAAAGTAAATGCGTTCTTTAAATAGAAAAAGTCTGTTGCAAAATATGCAACAGACTTTTTTGTACGCGTACACCCATGTATTCACCAGGGTCAGCAACTTTATACTCTGGTTATTTCATTTTTTATAAAATTCTACATGTGCAATACATATGTTGTTTCGTGCGTCCCATGTAACTCGAATCTTTTCAACATTTGACTTGGTAATTTCACTAATACCCGACTTGTAATACTGAATCTGAGGCCGGATCATTTCCATCCTTGTTTGTTCAACTTTAGCATATGCATCTTCACCAACAGTTTCTATAAAGTTTAACTCCATTTTGGTCAACAAACCTGATAGTTCTATATGTATGTTTCCATCTTTAACACTTGCTTTTGCTTGTTGTGGTCCTTTTCCAGTACGATCTTTTATTTTACTAGATACAAACCGTTCAACATCCCTTAACATTGCATTGCTAATCACTTTATCCCCCGAAATCATGAAATTTCTTGTACTTGATTGTCCATTTTACTTTGTAAAACTTCAATAGGCATCGGTTTATAGTAAAGGTAGCCTTGTCCAAGTTGGCAGCCCATTCCTATGAGTAGGTCTTTTTGCTCTTTTATCTCTATACCTTCTATAATAGTTGTTAAATTTAAATCCGCTGAGAGTCTTACTAGATTATTTACTATCACACGGTCTTTTTCATCACTTACAATATGATCAATATAGGATTTGTCCACTTTTAAAACGTCAAATGGGAGTTTGCTCAAATAATTTAATGACGAATATTTAGTCCCAAAATCATCTAAAGCTATCTTAAAACCTAAGTCTTTAATTTCCCGGATAATTTCTGACGACTTCTCAATATCTTCAGCAAGAGAATACTCAGTAATTTCAAGTTCTACCTGGCTTGGCTCTATATCATGTTCTTCAATCTTCGTTTTCAAGTAACGTGCAAAATTCTTTGAATGGAAAGATTGAACAGATAAGTTAATTGAAACTTTTGTATCTTTAAACATGGATGCATTTGTTTTCAGTATATGGAATACATGGTTTATCACCCATTTATCGATCATAATAATCTGGCCAGATTTTTCAGCAAGGGATATAACTTTCCCAATATTCCCTTCGTTTAATGGATTATTAGGCCATCTCAAAAGAGCTTCTAAAGATACTATCTCATTGGTATGCATGTTCACAATTGGCTGGAAGTTTAGTGTTAACTTATCCTTTGTAATAGCATCATGCAGTGCATTTTCCATATCTGATTCATAACGTAGAGACTCAATAAATGTATCTGTAAAGAACTGATAAGCGCCTTTACCTTTACGTTTAGCGTGACTTAGAGCAATATCTAAGTTTGATGCTAAATTTGTTGTAGTCACTCCATTGAATGGATAACGTACAATACCTAAGCTTGCCGAGGAGCTATACTCAATATCTCGGATAGACCATTTTTGTTTAGTAATGTGCATGATGTTTTTAATCATTTCATTTACATCTTCTACACTTGAATGGGTGTCTATAATTAAAAACTCGTCCCCACTCCACCTATAGATTAAACAAGAATCAAAACATCTTGTGAGTTTATTTCCTAATTGCTCAAGGAGAATGTCACCATATAAATGACCATATAAGTCATTTAAGTGTTTAAAATTATCAAGGCCAATCAAATAAAGTGTAAAGGCTTCTTTTTCTTCAATCCAAGATTGAATTTCACTTTCATATGCTGCCCTATTTTTCAGGTTTGTTAGGGGGTCTGTTGTTGCAACTTCAAGTAAACGACGTTCTTTCTGACGTTCTCCAGTAATATTAGCCCCATAAGACGCTATTACATATTCTTTCGTTACTGGATCAAGTATGTATGACATATTCCATATCATATGAAGAACACGTCCATCACTTGTTGTGATTTCGGTTTCAATGTCAGAAGCTTTTTGGTTCGTAATGATTCTATCAATCATATTTTGAATGTCTAAGTCATTTGCAGAAACTTTCAATAATTCAGCCCACTTGTGTCCAACTGGGCAAGTTTCTAGACTCATCAAGTCTCTAAAATATGTATTACAATCCACAATCTCACCGGTTGGTTTCCAAACCATAATTACCATATTGCTTGAATTATAAATTTCTTCTATAAAATCTTTTTGCTCTTTAATTTCCTTTGTTAATACATTAAGCTTGGCTAACTTCTTTTCTAAATCCTCTTCCATAGCCACTAACTCTTCTGAAAAAGTGACTAACTCCTCATTCTTACGTGCTATTTGTTTTGTTAAGTTGTATATTTTTTTGTTGTCTGCTTTAATTAAAAAGTACAATACAACACCTGTTAACAATACATAAAACCAGCCTTTATACATTTGAATCTGGCTATAAAGCTCCATATCTTTCACAAAAAAAGACAAAATATTATCTGAAAACAATATCCACAATAAACCAAACACTACATAATACAAGGTTGGTTTCCACGGTTTGTTGGTTAAGTCAATATCATCGTATCGTATATCCAAATTTAAAACTCGAAAATTCTTGTCCATCTAGACTGCCCCCACACTTGTTTGAATCGCTCACTTAGTTGTCATTTCACCATTATATTCTTATATCTATATATTCTAATATGTTTCCGGCAATCTAATTACCGTTTGTATATCAATAAAAAAACCAGAACAACACCCCACGTATGGTGTGTAATTCTGGTTCACTTCAAGTTAGTTCAAGACTCCAATCCATTTAACCAATATGAACTTACAAAGTCTACAAAATAATACAAGTACAACCAGATGCTTAACGCACGTTCGCTTAAAATTATTATACGGTAAATGTAGACTATTTACAAAAGATTTATACCACTTGGTATTTTACTTTTTCTTTCCATACACGAGTTTCCAAAATGTTAAACCGCTGGCAGCAGCATCATCAAGCGGATGGT
>Ga0209272_10001426_pt1 | contig 15126 bp, 13 predicted proteins | sample tdDd002_FD_187125 | JGI IMG/M metagenome (GOLD analysis project Ga0209272, IMG submission 187125) | Marine sediment microbial communities from the Atlantic coast under amendment with organic carbon and nitrate - tdDd00.2 (SPAdes)... | ecosystem: Environmental > Aquatic > Marine > Coastal >... | reverse complement strand
GTCAGCGTGATTGTCGTGGTGCGGGTGAGGCGGGTTGTACCAACTATGGTAATCAGATGGCGGGTTATGATATCCGTTTCAGCGATACCTGGTTCGATGTACCGTTTGGTGTCTATTACGAGAGAACCTGTGAGGATGCCAAGGGCTCTTCCCCCTTGGATATTGTCGACTGTGCCAGTATGGGGGGAGTCGACACCCGCTTTAATTTCGACAATCAGCAATACAGACTATTTTTTGAGATGAGCGATACCATGGTGTTCTGTGGTGAGGATCCTACTGTGTTCAACTGCATGTATGAGCACCAAACGACTTACAAGAGTGGTTCACGTTACTACGGCAAGGCGTATGGCAGCACCTATGACAGCGACGCTAAAGTCTATGTATTGGGATTGATTGGACAGTTTGCCGATAGTCGTGGGATCACCTCACTGTTACGCTATGCACAGCTGAACAAAGATGGATCCAGTCCGGCTCATGGTTGGGCACCTCAGCCAGCGAAAGAAGATCTGTTAATGCTGGAGCTTAGCTACCGCATGCCTATCTGGAAAGGGATGATGAGTGTTGGTGGCACTGTGTCTCAATCGGAATTTGAGGTCGAAGACAAGCAAACCGATGCGACCCTGTTCGGTACCTACGAGTATCGTTTTTAGAAGAGTCTAGGAGCTAGATTCTAGACTCTAGGTTCTAAAAGCAGCTCGCTGCGCCTTCGCAGTGAGCCTCGAACGTCCTTCTTTGTCATGTAGTCTGACATAGGCTACAAAATACTGTGGCCCTCTGTCCCAGTTTGATCTCGCTGAGCAGATTGCCACACTGGGTACAGGTCTCGCCGCCTCGGCCATAAACATGAAGTTTCTGGGCAAAGTATCCCGGCTTTCCTTCGGCATTGGTAAAGTCTTTCAATGTCGTTCCCCCCTGCCTGATGGCGTTTGCCAAGATCCGTTTCACCTCGGTAACCAAAATGGTCAACCTCTCGCTGTCGACCTTGCCAGCCTGCATTTCTGGGTGAATGCCTGCAGCAAACAGGGCTTCGTTGGCATAGATATTACCGACACCCACGACAATATGGTTATCCATCAAACAGAGCTTAATGGCTTTCTTCTTATCCCTTAATTTCTGTTCAAGGTAGGCTGGATTAAACTCATCCTTCAATGGCTCAGGCCCAAGCTTTGACAGTAGTGGATGCGCCTCTTCCGGCAATTCACACCATAGCCAGGCACCGAAGCGACGTGGATCGTTAAATCTCAGTACTTTGCCGCTGGCCAATTCTAAATCTATATGGTCATGTTTCTCGACAGGCGTTTTCCTGGAGACGATTCTCAGGCTTCCTGACATGCCAAGATGCACGATTGTCGTGCCAGCATCGGTATCGATAAGCAGGTACTTTGCCCTGCGACGCACGTTTCTAATAGTTTCTCCCACGATCTGCTGTGCGATATCCGGTACCGGCCACCGAAGGCTGGCGTTACGAACTGTGAGAGCCGTTGCTTGTTGATCGACTAGATGAGGAGTGATCCCCTGACGGGTAACTTCTACTTCGGGCAATTCAGGCATATTCATTCTCGGATAAGTCGATAAGGTTAAGGCTAACTAAGAGCCGTCTTTTTGATTGTTAGCTATCGGTATTTGAGGCCGCGGCTATTTTGATGACCGGTGAAAGCGCCTCTCTTTGGCTGGGAGGGATCAGGTACCAGTTATTTGCCGGGGATTTCAGTAGTCCCAGCTTTTCATACCAGCTCCAGGGCTGCGCCTGCTCGCTGTTGGCGATAACTATGATGACCTCCTTGGGAATGTCGGCACTGGAATGTTCAAACAGCTCTTGTTGATCGACAAGTGGAGATAGTTGTATCTCGCTCCAGGCTTTTGCCCATACCTGACAATTGAGAATTTTTGGGTGGCATTGCCAATTGCTACTACCCTTGTTGAGCCAGAGTTCATTTACTTGCAGTTGCGCCAGAGGAGAAGTGTTATCGAAAAGTGGATGGGCATCTTCGGGCAGCTGAGATGTTTTGTCATCCAATAGAGTGAGTATAGTGATCATTAACAGGGAAGCGATAATGATTACGTTGTTCCATTTTTTTCGGGATAGAGCCATGGCATCAAGTTTCAGCGTGGTTGATTGACGGTAAATAGTCAGTCTATCATGCAGTAAAAAGCCAGGCGAAGAAAGCGGCGATAAATATTGGTAGCCGATTTTAGGACTGCAATAAAAAAGGTTGATAGCTTTATGCTATCAACCTTTTCGAATCGATTGGTACGCGTTTATCGTTATCCGCCTGTCGCGTTCATAAAGCGTAGGATCTGTACATCCCCCTCAGGCCCGAACACATGTTCTTTAGGTTTGAGTTTAATGGCATCTAAAATGGCAGTTTTTAGCTTCTCGATATCAGCGGGAAACTCTCTGACAATGGCTTTAAGATCCACGGAGTGTTCATTGCCTAAACAGAGTAACAAGCGGCCCTCTACAGTGACACGGACGCGGTTACATTCATGACAGAAGTTGTTGCTGTGAGGAGAGATGAAGCCCACATGAATAGAGCTACCCGGCATTGTGTAGTAACGTGCGGGTCCACCGGTGCGCTTGTCGGATACACTGAGTTCATATCGCTGAGAGATAATGGCTTTTACCTCTTCACTGCTGCAGTGACGACTCTTCTTACGCTCATCGATAATGCCGAGTGGCATCTCTTCGATGAAAGCTATGTCCAACTCTCTGCCACGACAAAATTCGATCAAGTCCAGAACTTCATCATCATTTTGGCCTCTCAGAATTACCGCATTGATCTTGATGCGAGTAAAGCCTGCGGCTTTGGCGGCATCGATCCCCTCAATGACGCGCTCAAGTTTGCCATTACGGGTCAGTTCGGTGAAGAGCTCAGGCTTTAATGTATCCAGGCTGATATTGAGCCTGCCAAGACCCGAGCCGCGCATCTTTTCTGCAAACTTGGTCAGTCGGGAACCATTGGTGGTCATCGAGAGCTCAGATAACCCGGGCAGTGCGCCGAGCAGTTTGACCAGTTGGTCGCAGTCAGTGCGTACCAAAGGTTCGCCGCCGGTGAGGCGAATTTTTTTCACACCCAGCTCAGTAAATGCCTGACCTACCCAGGCCAGCTCCTCTAAGCTGAGAACTTGCTCACGATTGAGAAAACAGGGATCTTCGCTCATGCAGTAAACACAACGAAAATCACATCTGTCAGTAACGGAAAGACGCAAATATTCAACCTTGCGTCCGAAGGTATCGACGATCAAACTCATACTAGCTACCTACAAAAACACCGTATTGACTCAGCTATCTGAGCCAATACAGAAAACAGTTAAACAGAGATCACCAATTAGAGTAGATCGGCAAAAGGTTGAATATAAACGGTATCACCAGGATTTAACTGATCATCTTTTTCGCTGATAACGATGAAACAGTTTCCTTTTACCATAGAGCTCAACATCCCCGAACCTTGTGCGCCTGTCGTCGTGACATGCAGCTTCCCATCGACTCCTAAGTGATAGATGCCTCTGGTAAATTCGGTGCGACCCACACGGCTACGTAAACCTGTATCTGCGATTGCGGGTACCATACTCTGGGTCCAGCTGTTTTCTCCGGCTAGTTTTCTAAGTGCAGGTTGCACAAATTGCATAAAGGAGACCATAACCGCAACCGGATTACCGGGTAATCCGAAGAAGAGGCTATCGCCAATCTGGCCGAAAGCCAGTGGTCGTCCAGGTCGCATATTGATGCGCCAGAAGTTAATCTGGCCGACCCGCTCGAGTGCAAGCTTGATAAAGTCGGCATCGCCGACGGATACACCGCCGGAACTTATCACCACGTCGGCATCGACGGCGGCTTGGCTAAGCGCATCGGCAAGTGCATCTTCCGAGTCGTGAATGATCCCCAGGTCTATCACTTCACAACCCAACTTTCTGACCATAGATTTGATGGTGAAACGGTTTGAGTCGTAGATGCAATTAGGTTTTAGTGGCTCTCCGGGCTGACACACTTCATCACCGGTAGAGAAAACGGCAACCCTGGGGCGTTTGAATACCGGCAGCTGACCAAAGCCCAGTGAGGCCAATAGTCCCTGCTCTGGTGCTTGCAGCCGAGTATTAGCGGCTAGCGCCGTGTGGCCTTTAGCTATATCCTCGCCTGCGAGTCGGATATGTTGCCCCAAAGTGATATCGCCCTGAAAGCTAACTTGGCCTTCCAGCTCTGTAGCCAACTCTTTCATCTGAACGGTATCAGCGCCGGCGGGTACCGTTGCACCAGTCATGATGCGTACCGCTTCGCCTGCCTGAAGCACTGCAGAATATTGATGTCCTGCCATGACGTCGGCGACAATTTTATAACTGGCTAGCATGGGGCTGGAGTGCTTGAAGGCGTATCCGTCCATGGCCGAATTGGTCTGCTGTGGCACATCGACAGGAGATATCGCATCTTCGGCCAGTACCCGGCTGTTAAGCTCATCCAGAGGGAGTGCTTCACTGGACGTAATGGGATTAACGTAAGATAAGATCTTATCTATGCCTTGTCTTACCGACAGGGTTTTACTGGTGTCGACCTCGCAACCACACTCTGGTGCCGGTGAGAGCGGTAAGTTGATACTTGCTGGCTGCCAGTTTTTAGCATACTCGATAACGAAGTCGGCAATTTGAGCGACATCATTGATATCCAGTCGTCTTAAGTCACCAGGAAGTTCAGTCTCATCACAGCAGGCGATTGCCTGAATGTTCTTGTCATGGGTATGAATGAAAGGTTTATCGTGGGCGGCACGATGGAGCTCAATCTTTGGTAGCTCGAGTTTTTTGAAGCCTTCAACCAATACAATATCGACACTATCTTGTTCAATCTGCTGGAGCAGGTGAGGTAGTTTTGGGTCTTCCTCGACGGCATCTTCCGTCATCAGCGCCCATCTGACGTGTGAGGCAACCAGCATCTGGCGAGCACCCGCCTTACGCATCTCGTAACTGTCTTTACCCGGAATATCCACATCGAAGTTATGATGAGCATGCTTTATGACTGCCAGCTTCACCCCCCTGCGGTTTAACTCGGGGATCAGTTTCTTTAATAGCGTGGTCTTTCCTGTGCCACTATAGGCACAAAATCCGAGAACAGGAATTGTTAACGGATTGGTAAAAGGGATGCTCATTTAAACCTCGGTTTTTATTTGGCAATTGCCTCAGAAAGTTGTTGTTTTTGTTCTGGCGTATTCACATTAACAAAGGCGTTCGGCTGATCTGAAAAGTCAGCTACGGCGCAGTTATGTTTAGCGTACCAAAAGTCGATTTTACGTTCGCCAGCATCTAAGAAGGCTTTCATCGAGTCTCTTAATTCTGGCTTTAAAAGTAGTACTACAGGTTGTTCGCGCTTCCCATCACTTGCTACTGCAAGGTCGGCATTTTCGATTTCTAACTGGGAGAGCATACGCTCGACAAGGTCTGTCGGCAAAAGCGGACAATCACAAGGAACGACAAGAAGATAGTTGGCCTGTGTCTGCCCCATTGCAGTTATCATTCCTGCTAGTGGCCCAAGATAACCAGAGTCTTCGTCACTGATAACTTTATAGCCGAACTCAGCATAACGGGTTTGGTTACGGTTTGCGTTGATCAGGATCTCTCTAACTTGTGGTTTTATGCGATCTATGGCGTGTTTTATCATAGGTTGTGACTGGAGTTCGACTAAACCTTTGTCATTCCCCCCCATGCGCCTGGCCATGCCTCCGGCTAAAATAACTGCATCAATTTGCAATGACATATCTTGGTTCCTGTAGATTTATTGGCGTTGAGTCCGTAATATTCTCAGCCGTAAAAGATGACATTATATGTTGATTTTCAATGACCCAGCTTTGGTTGCACAAACTCGTTAGTACACAAGATTGGTGGCTACTGATCAGCATGCCTGTTCCTAGTTGCTGTAGGTCAGAAATCATGGTCAGTACCAGATCTTGTGAAAACCTGTCCATATTGGATGTAGGCTCATCTAACATTAATAACTTAGGCTGCATTATCCAGGCTCTGGCGATAGCGAGTCGTTGTTTTTCACCACCAGAGAGGCTGGATGCCGCCTGGTTTTTGAGATGAGTTAATTCTGCCATCTCAATTGCAGTCTGGGTGCGCTCACTCAGTTGCTGTTTTGTCATGTTGCAAAACGGATGAGGGTAGCTCAGGTTATATTCGACGCTGCCATCGAACAGATACGGATGCTGATGCAGGTACACGGCTTTGCCTAACAAGGCATTGGAGCGCCACCATGGCAGTGGATCAAACCCTTCAGTTGTTATGACTCCTCTGCTGGGGGATATCAGACCGGCAAGCAGTTTCATCAGGGTGGTCTTTCCGCAACCGTTATCGCCCTGAAGGTGTATCGTTTGTCCCTGAGAAAGTTGAAGTCTATCGACACTGAATATATGTCTTTCACCAAACTTCATTTCTAGATTGTTAGCGACTAATTTGACCATCTCTTAATGACTCCTCGGCTCTGCTTTGCCTCTGAGCGTTCCTAAAGTAAAGTTAAGAACGAGAGATAAAATGAGCAGAACAAGACCGAGAGCTATTGCCTGGGCAAAGTCGCCTTTGCTGGTCTCGAGTGCAATAGCGGTAGGGATGTTTCGGGTCACATCTGCAATATTTCCACCGACCATCATGGAGCAACCCACCTCTGTTAAGATGCGGCTAAACCCAGCCACAATCGCCATGAGTAATGGTACTTTAAGTTCTCTACAAACTGTCCAGATGGCCCTGAACCATGAGGCTCCTAGAGTACGTGAGGTTTCCCAGGCTCTACGGTCGACACTGGTAAAGGCCGCTTGACTCATCGCGACTAACACGGGAGCGCAGATCATCATCTGGCCTAAAATCATGCCTTTTTGAGTAAATAGCCATTTAAGATCACCCAGAGGACCCATGCGTGTGAGCATTAGATAGACGAGTAGGCCGATGACAACTGTAGGAATTGATTGGAGAGTCTGAATTAAGTTGGTCACAAACCAGCGGCCGGGAAAGCGGCCAAAAGCCAGCAGGAATCCCAATATCATCGAGGGCAACAGGGTGATCCCGAGAGCCGCAAAAGATACAGAAAAAGATACAGAAACAATGGACCACACATCCGGGTCCAATGAAAACAGCAGGCCTAAGGCCTGCTGTAAAAGGGCTAACCAGCCTTCATTCATCTGTGATAGCCCGATTCAGATAACTGGATAGCCAGAGCATTAGATGTGTCCGCTGTGTAGCATTTTAAAAAACGGCTTAACCAGAATCTTAGAGTCATTCGCTATAAGTTGCCTTAAATAGTTGCTCACCTTGAACTTTATAACTATTGATCATGCCTTGAGCTTCGGCACCAATCAACCAATCACTAAAGGCTCTTGCGCCTTTGTGGTTTAGATCAGGGTATTTAGCAGGGTTAATTAACATGATCTGGTATGGGTTCGCTAATGCCTGGCCGCCATCAAAATCGATAGCCATATCCAACTTTGCTTTGTAGGCCACGAAGGTACCACGGTCAGAAAGTGTGTAACCCTGAAGTTCGTTTGCCATCAACAGGGTTTTACCCATTCCCTGACCAACAGACTTATAACCAGCAAAAGAGGTTTCGACCTTAGCCTTGTTCCAGATGATCATCTCTTTCATGTTTGTGCCGGAATTGTCTCCACGAGAAACAAAAGTGGCGCCTGATTTGGCTATTTTAGCAAATGCCTCCTCAACTGTCTTACTGCTGCGGATCTTAGCCGGGTCATTTTTAGGGCCTAAGATCACAAAATCGTTTTCCATTATGCCGCGAGGTAAAAGACCGAAACCTTCATCTACAAACTTAGCTTCTGCTGCAGGGGCATGTGTCATGATGACATCGACATCACCTTGACGGGCAAGTTTAAGCGCTTTACCGGTACCCGTTGCAATTACCTGGACTTTGTAACCGCTTTCGGCTTCAAATTTAGGTAATAAATTTTTCAACAAACCTGAGTTCTCAGTGCTTGTTGTTGTGGCTAGCTTTATAATCTCTTCGGCCTGTGCTGGCATACCAGTGACTAAGGTCGCAGCTAATGCAAAGCTGAAGATAGATTTAAGGTTTAACATTCTTGCTCCTTGGCGATTAAATAATGAAGATTCTTTGCCAAAATTAATCTTCTACAAATTATGCTAGTTTATTTAGCAAATTTGATGCCAAAAGCTATCTGCGTGTGCAGATGTCACAAATGGTTGTGGAGTGTGATCTTCGTCGCAAGCTTTAATGGTGTCATACAGACATTTTGTCCTATGTCCCTCATTCTTTGTCTCACAGTGACCTATTTTCTAGACTATGATGCTAGAATCACCGTTAAATGAGTCAAAATGTCCTAAAGAAGACAATATGAGCCAAAATAAAAAAGATTTAAAACCCCTTCCTTCAGCCGTATCTGTGCTTATTGTAGATGATGAGCCCGGTATGCGTAGCTTTCTGAAAAAGGCGCTATCTAAAAAATTCGCCCTGGTCGAGACCGCTTCCAGTGTCGAGGACGCAGAACAGTTAAGAAGTCGATGCCATTTTGATCTGCTGGTCGTGGATATTCGTCTACCCGGGCGTTCAGGAATTGAATGGCATGAAGCATTAAATGATCAGGAGAGACGTTCTGACATTATCTTTATGACCGGTTATGCGGATATGGATGTTGCCATCAAGGCATTAAGAGCCGGCGCTTCTGACTTTATCATGAAGCCATTCCATCTTGAGCAGATGATGAAGGCGGTAGATCGTTGTATCGAGCGTCGTCTACTCAAGCGTGAAAATCTGATGCTGCGTCGCGAAGTCTCTATTGGTCAATCCTCTACTATTATCGGCAGTAGTGATGCAATGCAAGAGGTGAAGCATGTCATCGAGCGTGTTGCCCCAACGAATGCGGTGATCTTAATTGAAGGTGAGTCGGGAACGGGTAAAGAGTTAGTCGCAAGACAGTTGCATCTTCTTAGTGGACGTCAGGGGCCTTTTGTCCCGGTCAATTGTGGTGCTATTGCACCGGAACTACTCGAGAGCGAACTCTTTGGCCATTCGGCCGGGGCTTTTACCGGTGCGAAGGGCAATCGTGAAGGTCTGTTTAGTTTTGCCTCCGGTGGCACAATCTTTCTCGATGAGATTGGTGAGATGCCTCTTAAGATGCAGACTGCTCTGCTTAGGGTTCTGGAACAGAGAACGATCCGTCCCGTCGGTAGTGAGAAAGAGACGAATATTGATGTCCGGGTACTAGCGGCTACAAACCGTAAACTCGCCGAAGAGGTGGAAGAGGGTAACTTCAGACGAGATCTTTATTACCGCTTAAATGTGTTAGATATCGTGATCCCACCCCTCAGAGATAGACCGGAAGATGTTGTTGAATTAACACATCATTTTACCAGACAGTTAGCGTCTGAACTCGGTGTTAAAGAGGTGGTTTGGAGCCATGAAGATATGCTCAAATTACAGCAGCATGAGTGGCCGGGAAATATCCGTGAACTGAGAAACATGATTGAGCGCTGCATCTTGCTGGGTAAACCACCTGCAGAGTATTGGAAACAGCAACCCAAATCTGACATGCCTAACGAGTCCGGTTATCCGTTAGACTGGGGACTAAAGGAGGTTGAAAAACATCACGTTACTCAAGTAGTCGACCTTCATAATGGCAATAAGTCCGCAGCGGCCAGGGATTTAGGGGTTTCGCGAAAAACCTTAGATAGGAAGTATAAAGAGTGGTTCGATACCGATAAACAAGAGGAGAGTTAAGGTGTCCTTTTTCCCTCGTATTTTTGGTATCAATTGGCAGCAGATGCAAGCTAAGGTCCGTTATCGAATTTTAATCCTTACCTTGCTTCCGATCTTGCTCACTCTGGTAAGCCTAGTATTTATCACCATCTATTGGAATATTAGCTATACGGGTAAGCAGTTGTTTATGAAGGTTAAGGCTGACCTGACTGTTGCGAATAACACGCTTATTTCCGTACAGAAGAGTCAGGAGAAACAGCTGGAACTCGTGATGGAATCATGGGAGTTTCAGAATGACTTTCGCCTGTTCGATAGCAATAAAAATAGCTACCGAAAGCAGATCGAGCTTTTACTGGATTCAAAAAAACAGCTGTTAAATTTAGATTTCTTGCGCCTGGTTAGTGTGTCAGAGGCTGCTGCAGATCCTGATCTTAGGGTTATGCTGCAGAAAGTTAATGGTGAGTCAGCATATTCAGGCTTAATGGTGCTGGAGCCTAAGCGCCTGGCGTTAATCGATCCTGAGATGGTGAAGACGGCAAGTATTCCACTGGTTGAAACGCCAAGATCACAAAAACCGACTAAGACAGTCGAAGACAGGGGCTTACTCAGCCGAAGTTTGTTGCCCGTTCCCGATGCCGAAGGAAATATTGCCTGGTACTTAGATGGCGGCATCTTGTTTAATCGGGATATTCGTATCGTGGATCACATCCGAGACCTGGTTTACGACAAGGGGACATTGCCGGAACGCTCTATCGGTACTGTGACTATCTTTCTCGACAACACGCGTATCAGTACCAATGTTCCCCTACACTTTTTCCCGCAAGGTGGTGAGGTCGAGGGGCGCGCATTAGGCAGCTTGGTATCTGAAGAGGTGAAACAAAAAGTATTTTCTCAGGGGTTGCTCTGGGTCGATCGAGCTTTCGTGTTTAATGATTGGTTTATCTCTGCCTATGCGCCACTCGAGGATGTTCAGGGTAAACGGATCGGGATGATCTACACCGGCTTCTCAGAATCGCCGTTTATTCACAACTATCTACTGAATATTATTGAGTTAGGGACAATTTTGATGCTGGTTTTACTGGTGTCTGGATTACTCGTCTATCGCGGTGCCTATAGCTTACTTCAGCCAATTGAGCGTATTCACCACGTGGTTAAGGCTGTGCAGTCAGGTCGAAACCTACGCATCGGATCTTTGGGACTTGAACGAGATAATGAATTATCAAACTTAGCCGAGCAATTTGATCGAATGCTGGATCTGCTGCAGCGCCGAAATTCACAGATCCAGGCTGCTGCCGAGCAGTTAGAGGTGAAAGTTGAAGAGCGGACACGAAGCCTGCAAGAGAAAACAGAGGAACTTCAAAACAACGTTGCTTTGTTGAATGAAACCAGACAGCAACTGGTCACCAATGAAAAGCTTACCGCACTGGGTGAGCTGACCGCAGGTATTGCCCATGAGATCAATAATCCGACCGCGGTGATCTTAGGCAATATGGAGTTGATGAAATATGAGTTAGGCGATAAAGCGGAGGATGTTGAGGAGGAGATCGATCTTGTCATCCAACAGGTGGGGCGTATCAGTACCATTATCCGTAGCCTGTTACAGTATAGTCGCCCCGGCGAGTTTAATGCACCGCTTGAGATGCACCAGCTTACTCCGATTATCGAAGAGATGTTGGTACTGGTGCGTCACTCGATTCAAGAGCAAAAGGTGATACTGAATCAGGAGTTGAACGCCAGTTACCCGATAGAGGTTAACCGTCCTCAGCTATTACAAGTATTGATTAATCTCGTGGTAAACGCGGCCCATGCCATGGATGAAGAGGGAAGAATTTGGATTCGGACTTATGACTGGGTTCAAAGAGGTGAGCCTATCGGGGTTAAGATCGAAATTGAAGATGAGGGTAAGGGGATCCCGAAAGAGCAGTTGAGTCGCATTTTCGATCCATTTTATACCACCAGAGCCGACGGTACGGGTCTGGGGTTATCTTTGAGTTACGGGATTATTAAGCGTATCGGCGGAACTATAGAGGTCAGTTCTACGGTGGGCAAAGGGACGTTATTTACCATAGGTTTATACCATAAAGCTAAGGAAGAGCAGGTAGATACGCCCTATGAGGGGCTGCACTTTAACGGTAATTGATTCTGGTTATCTACTTCACTCGGAAATCTTTCTTGTGAAAATAGGCTAAAAAAATGCCGGGAAATAATCCCGGCTAATAAGTGTGTGAGCAATGTCGTGCTTTGCAAACCCATGCTATTTGTCTCTTAAAACCTGAGAGTGAATTAAACAGAGATGAAGTGTTTAAGTCTAAATAGAGCGAGTTTCTTGGAACGCATGCAAATAGTAATCATTATCATCTGTGGGTGCAAGCTCTTTTTGATATTTTTATTGGTTATCTATATGTTCCTTTATTATCAAAGGCATACACTTTAATCATCCTATGCCTTACATTCCAGAAAAGTTCGTCGGTGCTAATCTCTGCTCTTTCTTATAGCTATTGCTATTAGCTCTCTTTATCGAGCCTGATATATTTCAGACAAAAAAATGCCGGGAAATAATCCCGGCAAAAAAGTGTGTGAGCAATGTCGTGCTGTGCAAACTCAATCTAGTTTCTTCCTAAAACCGAGAATAGAATCAAACAGAGATGAAGTGTTCGAGTCTACATAGAGAGAGTTCCTTGGAACGCATGCAAATAATAATCATTATCATTAAGTGGTGCAAGTGATTTGTTGTTTTTAATTTAAATTTACACTCTCTCTATGAGTGATTTCTGTAGTTCTATCTTGTTATTTTCAATATTATCAGTTGCTTGAGTCATATTGGTTATCTGATACCGACAGGCAGTTAGCATGGCTAACATAGATGGAAAACGGTTAAGGGTTTTAACTTCTATGTGTTGATATCCACTTTCCCTTGCCCAAGACTCTTGAGCCTGTAGCAGTTGTTGGGCTAAACCTAAATTTCGATACTCTGGAATCACACCACCGAGCCAGCTATAGAATGTAGAGCAATTGAGTTCGTAACCTAGCTTAAAACCAGCCAATTCACCCTCTACTCTGATAAACATGATAAGAATAGGTTTGTGATTAAGCCGTAATTGATACTCTGATTCAGGATATGGTTTATCAAATTCAGGGATCTGTTGATGTATATCGAGCAAATCCCTCAGCAGATCCGCGGTAAGCTCAGTTGTTGTTTCAATCTCTACATTGTACATGGGGAGCCAGTCTCTCTGTAAAAAAGCAGCAAGTGGATTGCTGCCTTCATTGGAATGGTTGTGTGCCTATATTATAAGCTGGCTATATTATTACAAAGCAACTGGTCTGGCCAGTTACTTCGGCGAAAGGTTTAGTTAGGAGCCAGTTCTTGTTGGCTTGGTATCTTTACGATTCTTCGTTCCAGTACCTTCAACAAAACGCCATATGCCGGTAGAAATAGTCCTAAGCTAACGATCAGTTTAAAGCCATAGTCGACACTGGCAATTTCGGGCCAGTGTTCCGCCATGAAGCTGTCGCTGGAAGCATAAAAAGCCAGTGAGAAGAAGACTAAGGTATCAACCAGGTTTCCGACCAGTGTCGATGCTGCAGGCGCTACCCACCAAGATTGAGTATTCCTGAGTTTGGCGAAGACCGTGATATCCATCAGTTGGCCAATGAGGTAGGCGGCGAAGCTGGCGAAGGCGATACGGAAAACAAAACTATTAAACTCTGAGAGTGCCGTGAAGCCCTGAAAGCTTCCCTGGTGGAATATGACACCCATTAAATAGGAGATAAGCAGTGCCGGGACCATAGCCTTTAGAATAATACGCCTGGCAGAGCTCTGTCCGAAGATTCTGACGGTGAGATCGGTGGCAAGGTAGACGAATGGAAAGCTAAAAGCCCCCCAGGTAGTATGAAACCCAAATATCTGAAAAGGTAATTGAACCAAATAGTTGCTGGCGCAAATAATCAGTATGTGGAAGCCGACCAGCAGCAGCAGAGCGCGACGAATCTGCGCGTTTGTTAATGTTAACATCTTGTAGCCTTTTTAATTGATTATCCGTTTTCACGGTCACGGGGTGAGGGAACCCGTTAAGAAAAGTGGTATTTGGCACTATATTAAAACACTTAGCTTACTCGCGCGCACTTAGCACACACTTAGCATTAGTGTGTTAGTTATGCCTATTCTTGCCCCTGTAGGGGCGGCACATTATAGAGAGGTTTTCAGTTGGAGCAAGAGTTAAGAGGAGTTTTTGTTCAAAAGGTCGTAAAAAGACCTAGACTTCTATTAGTATTTACCAGATAGACTTAGTTTTTAGCTGATTTGAGTTTTGTTACTTTTGACTTAGCAGAGAATGGTTATCTCTATGAAGAGACAAATACTTACTACTTTACTGATATGTCTGACTTTTCTGCCGAGTTACCTCTTGGCAAATCCTACTCTGCCTATCGAAGGCCCGAGGGTGGTAACCATAGCCACCGATAGCTGGCTGGGTTATACCAACAGAGATGGAAGCGGCTACTATTTCGATATTTTGAAACGGGTATTTCCTGAAAAAGAGTGGCAACTTCAAATCGATATCGTGCCCTTTTCCCGGGTGAGGTATTTAGTCGACCACAACAGGACCGATATGGCTTTAGGTTTCTATAGCGGAGACACTGCTAAGGCCTTGTATAGCCACTATCCGGTTGAAGTCGATAGTGTGGATGCCGCGATAACTCCAGAGATGGCTGTCATATGGAAAGGTGCCGAGAGCTTGAGCCACAAGAAGGTGCAGGCACTGCTGGCATATCGTTATGATGAATTTATCTCTGTGCCTATGTACTACGAGGAGAGCAGTAATCTACTCGAGATGATGAATCGGGTAAACCGAGGCCAGGTGGATGCGGTGCTGGATTATAAGCCCGTGATGCTAACTATGGTGCCTAAGTTGAACCAGCCCAGGCAGTTCGTGATCATAGAGAATGTGTTCAGAACCGAAATCTACTTCGTTTTTTCTGACAATGAAAGAGGCGAAAAGCTAAAGCGCCACTTCGATAGCGAATTGAAAAAACTTATCGATAGTGGCGAACTCGACGAGCTCTTTCGTCATTACGTTGGGCCCGATGCTCAAAGGCTACATTCGAGCAGAGAGTAGTGATTCTTCGGTTTTCAAATCCTGTACAGAGGAGAAAAGCCCTGTAATCCTCAGAGTAGAACCCGAGCTTAGTCGCTTAGAGTTCAGTAACTCTTAACCCTGAACTTGATTTTAATAGCCTAGAGTTCAGTAACTCTTAACCCTGAACTTGAATTTAATAGCTTAGAGTTCAGTAAGAATGGAAAGTATCGTTGTTAGCTTATTTTCTAATTCAACCCATTCGGCTTCGGGCTCTGAGCCGGAAACAATTCCAGCTCCGGCAAATAAGTTGATCCGGCCCGGCTCTATGAGTGCACTGCGAATCGCGACGGC
>Ga0209272_10001424_pt1 | contig 15157 bp, 22 predicted proteins | sample tdDd002_FD_187125 | JGI IMG/M metagenome (GOLD analysis project Ga0209272, IMG submission 187125) | Marine sediment microbial communities from the Atlantic coast under amendment with organic carbon and nitrate - tdDd00.2 (SPAdes)... | ecosystem: Environmental > Aquatic > Marine > Coastal >... | reverse complement strand
GGGTCAATCGTATCCGCCAGTTTCAGTTTATCGGTGGCCCGTCGGTCACAGTATGGCGTGAGTTGCGTCGGCTCCGTGAAGAATTCAAAGAGGATGATGCCTTGTTCAACCATCTTGATGAGGGTGAATGGCTCACTCTTGAAAATGTACGTCGTGCGGCTGATACATCTGACTGGGAGGCATTCTGCTTGGCTATGGGCGGTGTGTTCGTCCGTCGTAATGGCCAGACCATCAGACCTGAATATCAGGTGCCGCAGATCATGCAGAAACTTATTGATGAATGGGGCGAGGAACACACAACCACCCTAGCCTCCAAGACTCGCTACGGCGACAACGCAAGCGCCCGAGTCATTGGCGTCGTGTTCAAGGCTGCTTTTCTGGCAACCCGTGGGCGGACGTGGAAAACCGAAAACAAAGAGAAATTCCTTCGTGGTACCAAACGCATCATGACGGGTGTCACTGACATCTTCGAGGTGCTTGAGAACGAGGGCGAATATCAACGTATGGCTGATGAGCAATACGAACAGTACCAACAATATTTACAACGTGTTGATGAATTGGAAGCTTTTGCCTTTGAAGGAGATATTGGGGCAAGCGAAGCGCCCCATCTCCTCTTGGACTTGTGTCAATAACTGTCCCTTTAATGAATTTTGGAGAAATTAAAATGATTGTTACCGCGCGAATTAATGATTTAGATGATATCGAGAAAAAAACGAACACCAATACTTCTACGGGTGAATCTCGCGATTCGGGTATTGTCCGGTTACAGATTTTCAATCCTTCCGAGGTGATTGAGTGTCGTGTCGCTCCTGATTATTGGGACTCTATGGGGGCTGGGGCTGATTTGAAGAAGCTGATTGATAAAAAGTCTGAGTTCAAAATTCAGTTCACTGAGCGTTCGTTTGCGGGTGACGGTGGTAAGCATGTGAGCTTCTCTGGTTGGCATTTATTAGGTATTCCTACCCTCGATAATAAAGCTGGTAGTTAACTTTGCAGAGGTGATTATGTATTCGGGTACGCCAGAACTTTATTTGCCAGTTCGTACACAATGTATATTTGTCCGTTATTACACATTTCAGGTTCAGGCTGGTAAGAATATTCCCATCTGGATTTACGATAAATATGTTCTCCCGTTTGTGAGGTGATTATGTATATTCCAGTCTGTGCAGTTGAGCTAATTAGCGGTGATTGTCCTGTAGGCTGGACTGTTAAATATGTTGCTGAGGTAAGTCTTACAGCATCGGATTTAAAAATGTTACTCGGAGCTTCCTTAGCTCCTTTAGTTACAGCGTTTGCGTTTCGTCGTATACGTTTATCAATCCATGATTAAAAAGGAAATTTACATATGAAAAAGTCAAATATTGCGCTAGTTGTTCTTGTTAGTTTAACTGCGGCCTCTCCTGCGTTAGCTGAAGGACTGGATGTTTCAGGAGCTGTTGCCATTATTGGTACTATTACTGCTGCGGTTAGTGCTATTGGTGCGGCTAAATTAGCTCCGGCTGCTACATCAATGGCCTTCAAGTGGGCTAAAGGTGCCATCTTTAGCTAATTAATTTCGGTTAACTTATTTCTAATTAGGGTGGCAATTGCTGCCCTTTATTTTATTTGGAGGCCAATATGTTCGACCAATCATGGATGTTAGGTGGTTATTGCATGGCTGTTTTTATTTTGTCTATGTCTATTTTATTAGGTGGCGGTAATAACTAAGGAGTGGTTATGCGTTATTTATGTCTTGTGTTGTTATTGTTTAGTTTTAATTCTTTCTCTGCTGTTAATAGATTTAGGTCTGATGATGCACCGGGTTGTGCTGGAGCGACGAATAGGGTTGTTGCGCAGTTAAAATATCTTGTTAAATATGCAGCGGGTTATAATCCACCGCGTTTTGTTGTTGTTGATGCTAATGAAGTTAAGGTCTCAATGGGTATGTGTCATGGTTATCTTGAGACTCATGAACAGGCAGCCTGCCCTGAAGACCAGCCTAATGAAACTGAGCTTGGTTGCGCGCCTGATGATGAGCCTAATCCTGAACCGTGTTTAGGAGGGGGAATCCCTGTGAATGGTATTTGTCCTCCGATTGGTCCAGGCGATGATGACAACCCTAATCCTGAACCATGTTTAGGTGGGGGAATTCCTGTGAATGGTATTTGTCCTCCGATTGGTCCTGGAGATGATGACAACCCTCCCACAGGTGGTGGAGATGATGACAACCCTCCCACAGGTGGTGGAGATGATGACAACCCTCCTACAGGTGGCGGTGGTGATGACAACCCTCCTACAGGTGGTGGAGATGATGACAACCCTCCTACAGGTGGCGGTGGTGATGACAACCCTCCTACAGGTGGCGGTGGTGATGACAACCCTCCTACAGGTGGCGGTGGTGATGACAAACCTCCCACAGGTGGCGGTGGCTTCCCTGATTTTTGTCGTGACAATCCGGATATTTGCCTGTATCCGCCAGATGACCCCGCTTGTTATGACAACCCTGCATTGTGTGACGTTCCTGAGAATGGAGACCTTCTTGCAACTATCCGGCAGGTTACGGAGGCCGTCAAAGACCAGCATTACAATACAAATACAGTGATAAAAACGAATACCTTAAATACTGCGAATAATACTAATGATTTATTATCGGCAACTGAGGCCAATCATGACCAATTAAATAAGATTTCATCTAACATTAATTCAATAGCTAACAATACCAGTGATGCCAATGCGTTAATAAAAAACAATACAGCAAAGATAGTCGGTGCAATTAAGGATATTGAGGGCAATGATTACTCAGGCCAGTTGTCCGCTATTAAATCCGAATTAACTCAGGTGGGAAATGAACTGCAAAAAGGCTTTTGTGATAAAAACCCTAACCATGAATCTTGTGTCGAGAAAAAAGCGGACACTTCATCATGTGAGAAATTTGTTTGTACTGGTGAGCCAGTTCTCTGCATGTTGTTGGAAGTTGAGCACCAAAAGAAATGCTTCTTGCCTAACTTCGATGGAATTGGAGAAGGCATTGATAAAATAATTTCCGAAAGTAACCCATCACAATTAATACAATCTGATGTTATGGACTTCTCAAACCCTGATGATAAATACTTAAATGGTGGTGGTGTTACTTTGAAAGGCTCATGTCCGTCTCCAGTAACCGTCAATGTATTTGGTGAAACGGTTGGATTCAGTTATCAGCCTATTTGTGATATTGCTCGTTTACTTAATCCTTTCGTTATTGCAATGGCATGGATTGTTGCGGCTATTTCTGCTGGTCGTGGGATTAGCAATTTATAAAGGGATTAATTATGGCATATATAACATCGTTCCTAACGTGGATTACTACGTCACTATTACCTCGATTGATTCCTTTCATAGGTTCTATTGCTATTCAGTGCGCGTTAACACTCGGTTTCTCTCTGGTCGTTGTTGAGGGGGTTAATATTGGTCTAGATTATTTTGTTAATCAAATAGATTCCAGTTTTGGCGGAATGCCTTCTGACATAATCGGCATTATGGGCTTATTGGGGCTAGATAAGGCGGTCAACATTATTCTTACCGCTTATTTGTTTGTGCTCGGATTAAAAGGGCTGTCTGCACGCAAATTCATTCCTTCATGGCGTGGCGCAGCAAAATAGATTGGAGAGTTAAAATATGGAATATGGATTGTCCGGTTTGCCTGGTGCGGGTAAAACACTGAACGCAATAGATATGGTTACTAGTGAAGAACTGTTTGCTGAACGTGAAATTTACTATCACCGCATCCCTGTTCTTATGTTGGATTATGAGGTGTGTTGTTCTTTTCAAGGTTGGTTTTATGGTTGGTATTTACATAACAACTCTTCTAATTCAGCTCTAACAAGAAAGGTCTCTCAGATACACAAAAAGGAAGATCGTTTTATCGAGCCAGAAGATTTTCCTTATCTTGTAAAAGATCATTCAGAATCTAATCCGGTTGAAGTTTTCCTGTATTGGATTCGCCGTGTTTATTCAAAAGAGCGGTTGGCTTTGTTGGATGAGTACTTAGCAATACGGGAAATTGAAGAATCAACGTTAACATTTGAAGACCTCAAGCCTCTAAATTATCACTGGACAGAATTTAAAAACCCGAAAGATTGGGTTAATTTACCCAACCAGTGTATTGCGGTAATGGATGAGATTCATCATTACTGGCCACCAAGAACGCGGGGTGATGTACCGTCAGAACTAGAAGCAATTTCTACGCATCGCCATACAGGTAAAGATTTGGTTTTGATTACTCAGGACTTTGCCAATGTTGACATTTTTATCCGTCGAATGATGAACTATCACACGCATTATGAATTTGCAGGGGCTGACCGTGTGGCGTGTTTCAAACGGAAAAAGTATATCGATATTAGCAACCCGTTTGACAAGAAGTCGGCTGACAAGTCTCTGGTTAAGCGTCCGGTTCATTTGTATGGTTCATATTATTCGACCGAACGTGACACCAACAGTAACAAGCTAAGTAAGGGGGCTAAGAATGGTTTAATTCTCGGAGCCGTTTCTATCGTGGTTTTTTTGCTGGTTATATTTGTTGGAGGGCCATATTTATATTCACAGTTCTTTGGTGAGCCAGAACCCACAGATGATGAAGCTAATATTGAAAAGACAACAGCAGCAGCCAATACGCAAACAACACAACCAGTGAATTTTGATGCAATGGTATATCAACCCAGTTTTGATGCAATTCCGTGGTCAGCGCCTTTATACAGCAATGCCCTACAAGCTTCGTCATACCCTGACTTGATGTGTTTTATGGTCGAGGATAATTGCCAATGCGTAACCCAGCAATCAACCGTTTATATGATGGAAAAATCACATTGCGAGAGCATTGCTAACAATGGCTTATTTGACCCGCATCTGGAGTCGGAAACTCAGAATGTTAAAGAACAATCTCAATCAAAGGGACTTTTTAAATGAGATCATTACTTTTCGCTCTAGCGCTGCTCGCGTTCTCGGCCAATGCAACCGTAACAGCGAATGCAGCAGGCAAAACGCTTGACCAGTTTTTCGTAATGGCCGCGCAGGTTTTTTCCAAAGCGCTGATAGTAGACCCAGCAGTAAACGGTACGCTTAAAGTTTATGGTGTGGGGAATGGCAACTTTCAGAAAGTGTTTTACAGCATATTGCGAGCGCATGACCTTGGTTATATGGAAACGGATGACGTAATTAGGGTTTATCTGAAATCTGACAAGGATAAACCGTCAACGGTTACAGACAGACAATCTCTGTATGACTACATTGCCTCATCAGTATCAGATGTGTATATCTCCGGTAGCATGTCGTATTACAAGGCAGGTTCAGAACCTCGATACGAATATGCATTTATCCAAGGCCAATCACGCAATGTCTTTAGCCCTGAGAGCATCGGCCTGAAAGTGGTAGCGGTCCACTCTTGTCTGGCACAGCTTCGGTTTGATACATACACAACGTTCGTTACCTGTGAACCATACAGGACACCAGAAAAGCCGGAGGAGCAAAAACGGGAATCGATACGTTCAATATTTGATGAGAAAAGTAATGATATTAAATCTAGTAAGAAGGAAATCTCTAAAGAGAGTTAATTGTTACGTTACTTTATTAATTGCTTATGTCTTACTGTGGGATATATAATTAGCTTATATAATGATTATTATATTATTAGTCGCCGTGCATATGTCACATTATAATTGCAATTAAAAACGTCAATTTCATTTTAACGTAATTGACGTGATTTATTGGTTGTATTTCCTGTAATTAATTCTGAGGGCTTGTTTTTTACCCCTTTATATTAATAAAGGTTTTTTTTCGAACGTCTTAAAATCGATTAGAGAAGGAATTTAAAAAAATCAATGAATAATTTCCGGAAAAGTGACGACGGCTTAATAAGCGGTTTTTCTGTGTGGCACCTCCTCCGAATTTTCTGAGTGTGGTGGATTATCCGTGCGGAGCTATCGATATAAGTATCAGCGGAAAAGCCCTCCTTCTTGCGAGGCTATCTTTTGGTTTCAGGGTTCTCCTGCATGTAGGCTCTTGCGATGGAATTTGGTGTGCAGTGTCACTTCTGAGTGCTCTCACCTCCCCCTGCAAAGCTGGTTTTTTATTGTGGCTCGAGTTAACTGATAGAGAATGGTGTTTTTGAATGTCGGATGACAACATAACTCACAGCGTTTATATCAATATTTGATTCAATATGCCTCTAGGTGTATAGATCCTTTCCTCTAATTGCAATGATCATGTTGTGAGGTTGGCGATGGAATTGCCTAATATTTTTCTGACTCTGGTTATCTTTGTTGTGTTAACTCTTCTTCTGAGTATGGCAAAGGCTTTTCAGAAAGGTTCAGTACGAAATGATACGGTAAATTATCAAAGTATTGGCGCACTGTTTACTCAAGCGGAGCGCTCATTTTACGGTGTATTAATGCAGGCTCTCAAGGATGAGTATGTGGTGTTTGGTAAGGTTCGAGTTGCGGATATTATCAAACCTCAAAGTGGCCTTAGTCGTTCCGAGTGGCAACGCTCCTTCAATAAGGTTTCAGCAAAACATATAGACTTTGTAATCTGCAATAAAAATACTTTGTCTGTTTTATGTGCGGTTGAGCTTAACGACTCTAGCCATCAAAGAGCTGACAGAGCAAAGCGTGATGCATTTTTATCAGAAGCTTTCTCTTCTGCAAAAATCCCGTTGGTTGAAATCAAAGCAAAGCGTGCATACATGATCAGTGATGTCCAAAATCAACTCGAATCCTATATAGCGGAACCGCCTATTTCAAGTACTGGCGATATCAAGGCTTGTCCTCAATGTGGTGCTGCATTAGTTGAACGAGTAAGTAAGCGCGGTAAGAATCAAGGGAATTCATTCTTGGGGTGTTCTACATACCCTAAATGTCGCTATGTAGAAGAAAGTCTAGGATGAATCTCCCGTGGTGTATCACGGGGGTAGATTCCCATCATGTCCTTCAGCATGCAAAAAGCTGTCTGCACGCTTCGTAGGTTGAGATTTGACACGTAACCTTTAGAAGCAGTTCTTTACTCCTGCTCTTGTCATGTTGAGATAGGTAAAAACAAGATAAGGAGTATCTATATGCGTTGGCTTTGTATTTTTCTGTTTCTCTTTACAACCCTGTCAGCTCAGGCCGCAACGGTTGAGGATTATGTACAGCAGTATAAGAATTTACCATGTAGTGGCATTACCACGGCCATGGGTGATATACGCATGAAGCTAAAGATGGTATCCAGCAATAAGGAAAAATTGGAGTACTACAATCGGTTATTTGCTTTGTCTAAATTAAGAAAATCAAAGCGGTGCTTTGGACAGGCTTATACATAACCTCTAGTTTTAACGGTTTCGGTGGGTTTCCTGTTGCAAACCCATCCCCTCATTTTCAACCATCTACCACACCTGAAACCGTACTAAACTTTCATACTAAAAATGCATGGATTGTCATACATAACTGTGTAAAATATCAGGCAGTATACGATATGAAGCTGAGTTGATAGTTTTACTATGCAAAATCAGCTATTTAACGTAATTGGTATTAAGCGAATAAGTATCACATATATTGGGGGCTATTTTGACTGTACTAGATAAAGGTAATTTTTCATTAAATTTAGGTTTCATGCAGTTAGGCGGTGAATTATCAGAATTTGATAGACAGTGTGCTTGGGAACTTTATACGGAGTTATCAACACGTGTTGCTGTTTCAGGTAAGATAAATCGAGATGTTGACGATTTTTCAGGTGAAATTTTAATAGAAAGCCTTTCTTCTCTTTATAGCTTTTTCCAAGAAGCTCGAAATATAATGAAACGCTTTCCTGTAGGGAAAATTAGCATGGATGATGAAGATAATCATTTGGGGGTTCTAGTAAATCGGATTTTATCTGATGTACTAAGACCTTTCTTAGAAAAATGGCAATCAAATTTTAGGCATTGGTGGGAAGAGGAAAGCAACCCTAGAGTATCACCAATGGAAAGACAGGCTTCATTTCCTGAATATGATGATTTTATAGCTGATTGGGGTTCTGTTAGATACCTAATGCGTCAAGTTAGAGATGAAATCGCAAAACAATATAAGCTTATTAATATTCAATAGAGGTTTTTATGCATAAGGTTTTTATTAGTTATCATCATAAAAATGATCAAGAATATAAAGATGAATTATTAAAGTTCAACGAGAAACATAATTTATTTATTGATGCTTCAGTTGACACAGGTGAAATTCCAGGTGATTGGGATGATCAAAAAATAAGACAGGTAATTAGAGATGATTATCTGAAGGACTCCACTGTCACTATATTATTAGTTGGAACTGAGACTAAATATCGAAAACATATCGATTGGGAGTTGTATTCCAGCATGTATGACGGAAAGATTAACAAGAAATCAGGCATTCTTGTAGTTCATTTGCCATCAGCAAATTGTTCTTATTTTACGTCGACTCATGATGGCGAAAAGGAAGCTATTTATCCACACATTAAATCATGGACTACTGTAGCAGAGAGAACCACATATGATGAGAGGTATCCATATATTCCAGAACGGATTAAAGATAACCTGTTAGCAAACGATGTTACAATTTCTGTTGTGAATTGGTCTGATTTCACTAAAAGTATCAACAACATGAACTTCTTAATTGAAAAAACTTTTGAAGATAGAGCCAAGTGCAATTATGACCTATCACGGCCAATGAGAAAAAGAAATCACAATATTTAATTATTATGGCTGGAAGAAATAGAGCTTTAGATTTTACGAGTATAAAAAAAGGTTTTGATTCAAATAACTCAAAGCCTTGCTACTTTATTTCTCATATATCTGTCGATAAGGATTTTGCTCGACATGTTGCAGATTATTTGATGAATTATGGTGATGTCGATGTATATTTTGATGAATATGATAGTGAATTGCAGCAAGCTGTAGAGCAAAATGATTCAGAAAAAATAACTCAATATATTGATAAAGGGTTAGAATCTTCCAGCCATTTGTTATGTTTAGTAAGTGATTTAACCATTAATTCTTGGTGGGTACCATATGAAATCGGTTATGCAAAAAAGGCGGGAAAAAAACTATATGCTTTAAAAATGAAAGGAATAGTTAAATTGCCTGCTTTTTTAGATATAGTTACAACCATTTCATACAGAGAGTTCTTTGATATTTACTTGCTGGTTGAGTCTATGATTTATAATACAAAGCCAAACCTACCTAAGGAACATAAATTATATGACTATTTAAAGTAATGTATTCAAATGGTGATTGCGATTTTTCAAGCTTCCAGAGATTAGTTCTTCATGTTATCCCCGTCTAGTAACACGGGGGGAAAGTCTACAGCGCGTGAGACTCCAACATGGCCGTCGAACTTATCATGGGAATCATCTCCCAAAGTTTTGATTTATTTTTGGCGGCTACCTCCCTACTTTATACAGTCAGATTAGTGTTGTTCTTAAAAGAGCCTTTAATGGAAAAAACTCTAATCTGTTCAGTTTGTGGTGCATCTGAATACCTAGACTCGCGTTCTCTAGGTGTTCGAGTATGTGTTTGTGGTGTGGCAACTTTTGAAGCCGTAAGCAGAACCGAAGTCCTGCTCTTTCCTTATCGAGAAATTAGTCTAGCCACTTTGATAATCTGACAAAGGTTTTTTCTATCCGGTTCCGCTCCAATCTCGATTAATGCATTACCTGCAATGATTCGGTCTGGTGTTAATGACCATCTGTTCGGTGTAATCAGCAAGCCTTTCCTGATACTCCACCCCCTCCACTCGTCGGCTAATGGGTCGAGTTCAAGACCACAATACATTCGCATTAACCGTTTGCACTCTGGCGGTATCTGTTTCCCTTTGTCCCACGATGTGACAGTTCTCACACTCTTAAAACAAAGTTTAGCGGTATCTTCTATGCTTAATCCGCATCTGAAAAATCTGAAAATATAGTTTTCTGTGAGTTCATGTGTATTTCGCATCAAATCCTTCTTATCGCAAAGAAAGGATTCTAATTAATTGTTTTATAATTAGTTTTGAGTTTTAACATAAGCCAGCATAATGCGCACTGAGGGGTACTTATTTAACATCATTTGGGTCAGCCCGGAAACCTCCTGTTTAATTCTGCAAAAAGTCTCTGGAAACAGTTAGTTATCTTCGAACGTTGGTGTTTTTAAACCGCGTGCCAACCGTTAGTTTTTGTCCTTGATGAAAAGCTTGTTCACGTCGGCAGTGACTAAGTTGCCGCAATTGATTGCTACCGCCAATCAACAAGCCCTTCATTAATCGGAAAAAACTTTTATTGGCTAGGATTTTTGCGAGGTACCTCATGCTCCACGAATCGTTTGTAAAACTGTTTTGGCAGAACTTCACGTCCGTTCCCGAGGCCGCGGCGTGGTTTCATGTCCAGCCCGTCACCGTCAAGCGCTGGCTGTCCGGCTGGATGGACGTCAACCCGATGGCCGAGAAGCTGCTGCTTATCCGGGCCCGCGGCTATCTGCCGGACGATACCCGCTGGACCGGGTTCAAAATCGACGAGCACCACTGCGTGATTGTCACCCCGGACGGCCGTCGGTTCAGCCCGCGCGAGCTGATGTCGTGGGCATTGCGCTTCGACGAGTACCACACCCTGAAACGGATGTACGAGCTGGACTATATCCCGCGGCGCTCCAACGTGGTCACGCCGCTGCCGTTCCGCGGCGGCCGACGCATCAAGGAGCCGAAACGTGACACCGTGACAAAGGAAAAGAAGAAGGCCTACCGCAAGGCGCAGGCCAAGGCGGCTGCCAAGAAGGCGAAGCGGCTTCCCTAGCCTCCGGGCATGAAAAAGCCCGCGGTTGCGGGCTTTATTAGCTAGTTTTTTAACTCTCGCATATATGTAACAAGGTTATGAACATTTGTACTAGGGTTTTCATTTCTAGTCTTTGCTAATCTGGTAGCATTTGCTATTGCAAAATCTAATGAGCCTAATAATTTATCAAATGTATTTCGCTCTGATTTTTCATAATCAGGAATATACACTTTAAGGTCATCTATAACTAAGGCTCCGATGCTCTTCTTTTGAGTCTTGACATATGGTTTCATAGAATATGAAAAATGTAAAAGCAGCCAATATTCAAAAGATGGATTTGATGTTATAGCATTAAATACGTTACTGCCATTATTTTTCTGGTGTATCGTATCTATAGCTTTTTGATAACACGGATGCTCATCTCTATCGAACACACAAAAGACTTTATCATATGGGTCATTTTTTAATTCTTCTTCATATAAAGCTATAGCATGCCTTACCACTGAAAATGGACTTGAACCAGAACTTCCATCAATTGAGATATTTGCTGAATCAATCTCATAATGATCTTTAGCACTTAAGAAGTAATTAGGTTCAGTCTTAGAACCTTCACATACAATCAATATTTTTTCATATGGCTTTCTTCGTGCTTCTCTTCGTTTTAAATCACTTTTTCTTTTTGCCTTACGCTTTTTAAATAAATCATCTTTGCCCATTTAGTCTACCTCGTAAATTTTTGGCAAAGTGATATAAGGTAAAGCGCCATATCTCCCTGATAAATAACTCTTTTCTAGGTTCTCGCTACCCTTTCTAACTGAAAAGTCACTAAGAGGATAAATTGATGTGCTTTTATTTTTATCTTTTTCGCAAAACCAAATCTGATCGCGACCGAAAATATTTTGATCTAGAATTGAGGTTTCATGAGTTGTGAATACTAATTGAGCATTCTTTAAATTTGACTGCTTGTTATGAAACAAATCAACTAGAAACTTGACCATTTTGGGGTGTAAACTGTCATGAAGTTCGTCGATAAATAAAACATTACCATCTTCTAAGCTATCTAACCAAGGTCCAGCAAAGCTAAATAGCTTTCTTGTGCCATCTGATTCATCATCAAAATCAAATAATACCTTTTCACCTGATTTGGATGTGTGTACAGTTTTTACATCTAGTAATTCTTTACCTTCAAACTCTTGCAAAATCTCAGACTTAATAGACTCTGGAACAGTATCGGGTACACTTGCAATATCAAACTTTTCCTTTTTGACTTTTACGTCACAAATATCCAAATCAGCAGCTTTTAAAAAGGATAAAACTTTTTTCCTACTTTCTTCCTCTTCACATAACTGCATCGAATATGAAGGTTCCCATCCACCAATCCCTGCAATACGAAGTGTAGATTTGAACCAGTCATAAACAGGCTGTAGTTGTTCGCTGTTTAACTGTACGGCTGTCGATAAAAATAATGAATTAGACTTAGTTGAGTCTCTCCATAATGTTTTTTTACCGAGTAGGCTACCACCAAATTCCCAGTATTCCTGATCTTTCTCAGAATCATAGTATCTGTCGAACCAGCGCTGGGGCCTACCATTAGGAAAAGCAAGAAGCCATTCAGCATGAACACGCTCTTTTGTTACTGCAAATCCGTATTGATATTTGACATTATTGCTAACAAAAATAGCTTCAAATTCACTCGGTGCTTGCCGAGTTTCTTCGTCTAACAAAAATGGAGTTGTATCAATTTTATCTCCTCTTTGAGTTACCCCTGCAGAGTCGAGCACTACAGACTTCATAGTTTTAATTGCTTTGATGAGGTTGGACTTTCCTGCCGCATTAGCTCCATAAATAGCCGCAGAATTTAATAAACTCGGAACTCCAAGAGAGTCAACCTCAAAGCTATTTAGCCCTTTCTTGTCTTTATTGTTACTTACTAGACTGAATACTTGTTCATCGCAAATAGACCTGTAATTTTTTACAGTGAATTCAATAATCATCAACTAGAACCGTTTTAATCCATTTTTTTGACAAATATAGTCGAAAATCGAGTTTAAATCAGCACCCGATTGTTTTTTTTTGAAAGAAAACCACTTTTTCTTCCTCTAGTATCTTTCCATGGTGAAAAAAGCATCTCATTTAGCATCCTTATTGTTACGTCTATCCCATTCCAGCTTCATTATTCGCTTTTCATGCAGTGCCAACATCTTTCTAAGTTCGTCTAAAACGGACTCATGCGCCTTTACTGAACGAAAAAGCAGGTAACACATAATAAGAGTCGGAGGTGTTACCCCCAACTCTGAAAACAGCTTGATGAGCTCTCCCACCTAAACCCCCTAGCCTTTTTCCTTCCGGGCCGTGTCCCACAGGCCGATGACGGTGGCGGCAACCATTGGTACGATGCCGCCCAGCTGGGCACCGGATTCGCCGAGGGTGACGGTGACCAGTTCGCTGTTCCCGGTAATCAGGCCCACGGCTGCACTGCCGAGTAGCATCAGTCCTGTTTTGGTGCTGGATTCTTTCAGGTTAATCAATTTCTTGAGGTCAATCATAACAGTCCTTGTGAACGTAAAAATTTAATGGTGTACGCGCCGAGAACCATCCCGGCGACGCTGATTGCAATCTTGGTGGCAACGGTTTTGGTGGCGGGGCTCATGCCAGTTTTACCCCCTCCATGACTTCATTTGTGGTGTAGCGATAGCCGACTTCCATCCGGGCCATGGCCTTAATCAGTGCCGCGGCGGTGTCGTCGTTGCGAACGTCGAGCAGGTCATGCTTGCCGTAGCCCGTCCACTGGGCGACCAAGTTGGCGTAATGGTCGCTTTCGTTTTCGTTGCTCGGGGCAAAGGTATGCACGATGCTCTGAATGGTATTGATGCCGCGGCGCTGGTAGCTGCGCAGGACGCGGGTTGCTGCCCGGAAGCCCCATTTGTCATCGTCGAAGATACAAAAACGGCCGTCGCTGCCGACCTGCCCGCGCCACTTGTTGCGCTTGCTGTATTCGATGTTGAGCGGGTTGTTGTTGCGAATCCCGCGCTTTTTGCCTGATGCCATAGTGTCTGTCATTCCTGTTAGCTGGTTCCATGAAAGGCCACCCGAGCGGGCGGCCTGTTTGCGGCTGTTGAGCCAAAGTAAAACGAGGGCCAACGCCAGTAGCCATTTCATCGGTAGAATCCGAGCCCGACAGGCATCGAACTGTATTGCAGCCAGAAGTTATAGCCGAAGTCGTTCATTCCGTTCAGCTTGGTGTAATCCGCCTGGCTAAACTCGATGGTGAGCGAATCCGGCTTGATGTCCGTCACCTTGGCGCTCTTGTAGTCCCGGCAGTTGATAATCAAATGCTGCCTCGGGTCGTACATGTACGGGAAATGGCGGTTGAAGCTGTACTTGACGGTATTGGGGGCCACCGTTTCAAACTTGGCGGCACCTGACAAAGGGTCGCTGTCAATAAAGTGCCCGTAGCTGTCGGGCTGACGGTGATTGATAAACCGGGTCGGGCTCTCACCGTCGACCTCGCTGTGCCAGAGCGCCGCGTCATAAATGTACGCACTGCCGCCGTTTTCCACCTTGAGGAACAGCGCGTACACGCCGGGGCCAGAGCGGGCATACTGGTATAAATCGACGCTTTGGGTCTCTACGGTAATTGGCTCGTCGATATGATGCGTTTTGTCCATGACGTAGGTGTTTTCGCCATATCGCCAGCTCAGGTCCATGCTGTTGTTGTAGGGGCTCAGTTTGGCAATCCCCACCGTGACCGTCGCGCCTTTGACCCCGGTCAGGGTGAAACGCCCTTTCAGTGCCTTGTGGTCCATGCCGTTCATCGGCACCGTGACCACCTGATACAGGGTAAAGTCCCGGCACAGTACTTGGAGCGCGCCGCTTTCTCTGTCCACGGTCTGCTTCCAGCTCGAAGGGCGACCGTTGGCAACCAGTGACGGATAGCTCTGGGTTTTGTCAAAAGGTACCTCCATGGCCCAGCCGTTTGTGACCAGCATCGAGCCGCGACCGTTGCCCACCGTCAGGGACAAATCCGGCTTCACGCCTGCGGTCATGTGCAGGCTGCGGACCATGTGCGCCAGCGCCCCGGACTGTGACGTCCAGCACTCATTGAACCGCGGGTTGACCAGCAGGTTTTCGGCCCCGCCCAGCCCGGCGATTTTCTCGTACAGCTCGGCAACGGTCAGTTCCATCAGCTCGGCCAGAAACTCAATCTTGTTGCGTGCGCTGCCTGCTGGCAGCCTGTCTTTTAGTGTGCTCATCGGCTCACCTCGATAATTTGAATGGTGTCGCCATCCGTCCCGGCAAAGGTCAGCTCGGCGGTGGTTTCCAGTTTCAGCGGCTCGCCCGGTGCCAGCTCCCAGTCACTGCCGAGGGTCACGGTGTGTAGATTGGTGCTCGGTGCCTTGACCAGAACGTGACA
>Ga0209272_10001423_pt1 | contig 15162 bp, 14 predicted proteins | sample tdDd002_FD_187125 | JGI IMG/M metagenome (GOLD analysis project Ga0209272, IMG submission 187125) | Marine sediment microbial communities from the Atlantic coast under amendment with organic carbon and nitrate - tdDd00.2 (SPAdes)... | ecosystem: Environmental > Aquatic > Marine > Coastal >... | reverse complement strand
TAGAAGTGAAGTTGTACTCTGCTTGTACCGCCATCTCTTCACGAGTTGTTTCTGTCTTGTCACCCTTAGCCGCTTCGCCTTCAACCATCTCGTAGTTCAAGCTTAGGTTTAGGCTGCTTGGCAATGCATAGGCAATTAGAGCTTCGTACGCTTTGCTCTCTTCAAGGCCTGAGTTCATGTTTTCGTTAGAAGCGTATACGCCTGCTACGTATAAGCCTTGACCGTAAGAACCGTAAGCTGCAGAGATTAGGTGAGATTCAGCTGTTTCTTTCTTGCTAGAGCCCGCCGTTGAGAAATCACCAGTGTTGTATGTGTAACCAAGTTTAGCACCCAGAACAGTGTATGAAAGCGCTAGTTGGTAGCGATCATCATACTTCTCGCCTACAAGAGCACCGCTTTCTACTGATGTATTATCGTTTGTGCCTTGCCAACCTAGACCGAAATTAATAGCACCAGCTTCACCCAGTTCAATCGCATTGCGGTAAGAAAGCATTTTTTCTGCACGACCAGTACCTAGGTTACCGTGGTTGTCGTAAATAAAGTCGTTCGCAAACGCGATTGGCATATCAGCAACGCCAGCGATATCGTAGTAAGGTGCCCACTGAGTACCGGCTACTGCACGGCCATATGCGTCATGGGTAAGACCTAGGTAGCCAAGACGAGTAGTAAAAGAGTTTTCGCCACCTTCTAGATAGTTTAGAGCCCATTCACCACGAGCATCGGCAGTGAAGCCATTACCAATATCATGAGTTGCATTGAAGTTGATACGAGGTGAGTTTTGACCCACATCAGTGTCACCTTGCTCTGAACCATTCACATTAACAGAAACGTGACCACCGATAGAGAAAGTAGTGCCGTCGTTGTTGTAAAGCTCCACTGCTACTGCTTGAGTACCGAAAGTTGCTGCTGCGATCGCTGCTGCTAATAATTTCTTGTTCATTATAAAATCCATGTATTTATGTATTAGTTTATAAGTCATTTTTATACAAAAGCGGGCTAGCTCATCTCTTCCACCAATGTTGCGTCACTTTTGCTTAACAACTGCCAATCAATGTATTTCAGAAGTTCCCAAGAGCAGAGTGAAAAGATGTAAGAAAAAAGAAAACAGGCAAACGTTTACCTGTTTTTCATATGTAAACTTAGCTACGAGCATTAAACCCTAGAAACATTTTGTTACATTTAATGAGCAACAAATAGATAAGTGATTGTTTATTGGTAAAACAATGAACGGAACTTGAAATTTAATGTTACATTTTGAGGTAAGAAATATGATTAGGAACTTTTTTAAAAATACCCTGTCAATTAGAAAGAACAGAAACATCAAAAAAGCTAAAAACCCTTATCCCTTTACCTTCATGAATAGAATGTGGTTCATGCATTTGAAATAAAAATGCAACCAAATCATAACTTAACGGAAATCTATCTTTCATTTTCACGATTTACCTTAGCGTCATCAATTCATCGGGCAAGTAAGCCCATCGATTACAACTAGGGTAATAAGAAAATGAAAAAGGCAGCACTCTCTACTGCAGTTTTAACAGCATTGGTATCGGCACCATCATTCGCAGCAACTGTTTACGATAACGAAGGAACAACTTTAAAAGTTGGCGGCCGTGCAGAAGCGCGTTTTAATATTTCTGACAAACATGAAAAAGACGGTAACAGCTCTTTCAAAGACAAATCACGAGCTCGTGTTAACTTAAAGGGCAAGTCTCAAATCTCTGACGACTTATATGGCTTTGGTAAGTACGAAGCGGAGTTTGATGATAGCTCAGATATCACAAACCGTTACTTCTTCGCAGGCTTGGGTACCTCTATCGGTGAGTTTTCTTACGGTAAGCAAGACTCTGCTCAGGTAATGCTTACAGATATTACGGATACAATGGCAACATTTGGTGCTGAAGCGGCAGATATCGTTGCTGGCAACAAAGACAAACGTGAAAACAACTTCCTTTACTCTGGTGAGTTTGACGCACTGACTATTAAGGCAAACTTCATCGCTTCTGATGCGAAAGACAAAGATAGCTTTGGTCTTGCTGGCCTTTACAACTTTGGCGCGTTTGATATCGGTGCAGGTTACGTATCTCAAAGCAATGGTGACAATGATGACGACCAATTTAACCTCGTCGGCCAATACTCAATGGATGCGTTCACTCTAGGTGCCCTCTTTACTATCGGCACAGTTGCGGACGATGATTACACAGGTTATGAGTTGTCAGCCATCTACAAACCAATGAAAAACCTATCGCTAGTTGGTGTTTATAACTTCCAAGAAGTGGATCCAAAAGCAGGCTCTAAAGAAGACACCGTAGATGAATTTGCTATCGAAGCCGTTTATAAGTTCAATGGTCACCTACGTACATATGCAGGATACAAGTTCCAGCAAATCGACTCTGGTGATGACGAGTTACAAGCTGGTATTCGCTACGACTTCTAAACGAGTTGGCCATTTCAATAACAATCAGGCGGCTAGCATTTAATGCTAGCCTCTTTCATTTCCTCTGACACTTTAACACTGCTCCATTTTAATGCACCGAATCCCGAAGTTAGTGCATTTCCTCTAGTTCCTCCAGAGCAAGACCGCTCTAGCCCTTTAAAATCAATAAATTCAAAGTTGGCACGCTAGCTGCAACAGTAAAATCGAGCAAATGCATGGCAGCGTTTGTGCTTCTCGTTCTTTGTACCTACTTAGGTAGGCACGTCCTTTGAATTGGTAATGTCGCCTCCCTCCGGGAGGCATTTTTTTATTGGCTCCCCCATCAATAGAACGTATGATCCTGCCCATTGTTTAAAACCGGAAATATCCAATTGAATCATCATCCTGTCCAAGGAGCATCTTGGATGCTTACCGCAGGCTTGGCTTTTGCCATCGTTAATAGCTTTGCTCAAATCGCAAGTATTCACTTTGGTGTGTCATCCACAACATTTGCACTCTTCCAATACGCTATCGCATTTTTTGCCATCTTGCCGTATCTGCGCACGTTAGGCATTCGTCAATCTTTACGCACTAACCACTTTGGGTGGCACGCATTACGCATTTTCCTAGCGGTCATTGGCATCCAACTATGGCTATGGGCACTCGCTTACCCCGTCCCAATTTGGCAAGGTATCGCACTGCTGATGACTTCCCCTCTATTTGCGACGGTTGGCTCAGGTTTAATCCTTAAAGAGAAAGTTGGCGTCGCTCGGTGGATTGCGACACTTACAGGTTTTATCGGCGCCATGATTATTCTCGAACCATGGTCAGACTCATTTACATGGGCAACGCTACTGCCTGTCGGTGCTGCTTTTTTCTGGGCATCCTATTCTTTAATGGTAAAGAAGCTATCTGTGAATGATCCACCGTCAACCATGGTGGTATATCTGCTTTTACTGATTACACCATTTAATATTCTATTAGCGGTTCCTACTTTTGCGATGCCAGAAGGTTGGAGTATCTGGGGCATTTTAGTTGCCGCAGGCGTGCTCACTGCTTTAGCGCAATGGGCGGTAGTCAAAGCTTACGCGGTCGCTGATGCATCATTTGTACAACCATTTGACCATGCAAAACTGCCTCTAAACGTCTTCGCAGGTTGGCTAGTATTTAACTGGGTGCCACCTGGTCGGTTATGGCTTGGCGCTGCCATTATTGTCGGCTCAATTGCTTTCATTACCCATTGGGAAGCAAAAAAAAGAAAGTAAGTTGAAAGAAATATTCAAGTTTTAGGTTCTATATTTTCAGGAAAGAAATGAGGAGCAATGTATGACACAGCCAATCAAAATGACACTATATCGTTGGGGCGGAAGCTGGGGACCATTCAAAGTAAATATCCCATGTGGAGAATGCACATTAACCAAAGATATTCTTGCTGACACATTTGAAAATGAACTCGCAGATGTACCAGTTGAGCTAGAAGTGAAAGATTGGTTGTCTCACTGGTGGGAGCCATTAAAACTTGGAGCATGGCACGCCCCGATACTCGTCGTTGAAGGTAAAGTCGTCAGCCAAGGGGAAGCGCTAAACCGAGGCGTGCTTGTTCAATCTGTTATTGCTGAATGGACTAAACGAGACCAGCTGAAAGGGAACATCGTTTACGGGAAAGCGACTTGCCCTTACTGTGTAAAAGCCAAAAAGCTGCTTGATGAAGCCGGTGTTGAGTACAAATACCATGACGTTGTCAAAGACAGTGCAGCACTTTATAGAATGATCCCTGAAGTGAAAGCGATCATAGGAGAGAAAACACCAGTAACTGTACCGCAAATTTGGTTAGATGGTGAGTACATCGGGGGTGCCGATAACTTGGAAAAGTGGTTAGCAGAGAAAGGGTTAGATAGTGTGCCAGATAACGTGGTTGAGATCCCTAGTCAAAGCGCATAAATATCACTCATCGAAAAATAATACATACATAAAAGCAAAAAGCCCTGATGTCACATCAGGGCTTTTCTTATTAATTCGCTAGTTTTTTCATTAGGCGAGTAAACATCGAAGGTTTTTTCTTCTTTGCTTTACCGTAAAGCGCTTTATGCATTGCGTCTTTAGCTATCATTTGGCCAATGTAAGCGCCACCTAGTTCGTTACCCATGACCTTCTCCTAAGATATAATTGACTGGTTTATGTTGTAATTTTACACCTAAAAACCGCAATTACAAGACTTAGGTCACACTTTTATGTAATTAAATTACAAGAACTTCTAACCTTAGCGATAAATTTTGATTATCAACGTTTAGGCTGTTGGTAAGTTTTACCCGCAGCTTTATATGTATCTTTCTGTTTGATTTCAAAGAAAGTTTCAAAGAACCAAGCAGCAAACTTTATCAAGTGCTCGCCTTCATTCATAACATGCTCGACAAACTCTTTTTCTTCACCAGACTCATCAGCTTGGATCGTGATATGGTAAATACGTTTTTCACCATCGACTTCAGCAAGACCAAATTGACCTGTAAGTGATTCTGCAGCTTGTGCGATCTCTTCTTCATCAGATGCTTTTAGCAGTTCAAGGGCTTGAGGTAGATTCTCTTTTTCACCGATTTCTTTTAGTAGTGCTTCAAATTCGTTCTGTTGCATGGTTTCACCTAACGATTAACTGGTATCTTGCTCACGCGACCCCTTTATGAGTCAACGCAAAGCTAGCGTAACTTACGGCGCATTTTAGAAAGGAGATTGTAAGCTTGCAAGCAGATTCAACGTGAGCTCTCTGGTTCGACAAAGCGATGATAAGGCTTCCGAATCTGACTCAGTAGCAAAACTAGACAACATAGCAGTGCAATCAACATGTAAAAGAAGCCTAATTGCTGTTGACTGGTTACCCAATGTTCTACCAAATAACCTCCCAACAAACCTGCGAGACACATTTGTATCGACCCCGACAATGCAGAAACCGCTCCTGCTTGTTTCTTGTGCGGCGACAGCAATAAACTTATCGAGACAGGGAATGACATGCCTTGTGCAAAGCTCAAACAAGTAAACGCAATCAATAGTGAAGTCACTGTAAACGGCAGTAGGAGAAGCATTGCCCCAGAAAAAGCTACTATCACAAAGCTCATTAATAGTATTTGCTGCTCTTTATACCGAGCATTAATAAAGTTGAGAACCAAGCTTCCCATTAATAACCCAGCCGAAGGCACAATCATCAAAGTGCCATAGTCTGCCGCTGTAAGACCAAGTCCTTGTTGCATCAAAAAAGGATACAAAGACAAGGTTACCAAAGCAGATAGATAGCTCAGCCAGTTGTAACTGGCACTACCAATTACTTGCTTATTAGTCAGTAAGTCAAAGTAACTTAGTATCACTCGCTTTGGCTCAAAGCGTCGCTTGGGATACGGTAGTGTTTCTGGCAGCACCGCAAAACCAAGGGCAAAAATCGCCGCAAGATAAAGGAGAACGAACACAAAAACCGCATGCCAACTGATGTGATAGGCAATCCATCCACCAAATAACGGCGCAACAATCGGCATTACAGAAGCGGTCACAGAGATATAAGAAAGTGCTTTGGTCAACTGTGCCCCATCATAACTGTCTCGTAATACCGAGCGCCCAAGTACAGAAGCGCTTCCTGCCCCCAAACCTTGCAATAGTCGCCCTACTTCTAGCGCTGCGATATGGTCTGCAAATGCAATACAGATTACCGTCCCAACCAAATAGATGCTTTGACCGATAATAAACACTGGTCTACGCCCTATTGAGTCCGATAATGGACCATAGAACAATTGAGAGACACCAAACCCAACGAGGAATAGTGTGACGAGCTTTTGTATCTCGTGCTGCTGAAGGTTAAGGTCATGACCAATAAGTGGTAAAGAGGGAAGATAAATGCTGACGCCAACTTGACCGGTCGCGATGATCATCATAGCTAACAATAATGGTGTTTTACGCAATATACCCTCCTAACAACATGACAGTTTCACGACAGACAGTGTATATTTGATACTCAAAGATGATAATAAACTAAAATGGAAAGGCATTATTTCCTATTAGGATAGAATATTATGGATTGGATTCAGAGCGTGCACAGTTACATTCGTGTGGTAGAAGAAGGAAGCTTCAATGCGGCGGCTAGAAAGCTCAACACGACCAGTTCGGCGATTAGTAAGCGTATTCAATGGCTAGAAGACAAGATTGGCGTGCAATTGCTAAAAAGAACAACACGGTCAATAAGCCAAACCGAAGCTGGTGCGCTTTTTTATGAGCGCGCTAAGGTACAGCTCGATTCTTGGCAGTCAGTGTTAGATGAAACACGCTCAGTAAACCAGTCCCCTGCCGGTCTACTTAAAATCGGAGCCACTCTTGCGGTAGGATCAAAGTTTCTAGTGCATTATCTGGATGATTTTCTCGATCAATACCCAGACATTAAACTTCAGTTGTTTACAACGTTACCAGGGCAACTTCCAGAACTGAGTTTGGATTTATTTATTAGCCGAGAACTGGAGCAGCTCAATTCACTTAGTTTCAAAGCAACGCCCCTTTTCGAGCACAAAGCCCAGTTTTATGCGGCACCCAAGTACTTAGAGAAATACGGGTCCCCTCGCTCAATAGAAGAACTAAGCACCCACAACGTACTTATTTGGGGGGAAAAACCATCTAGAGACGTTAAGAGCATACATGGCCATCGATTTACTATATCTGGCAACTTCTCTACCACTAATCCTGAAGCCTTATTTCACGGCGCTAAGAGAGGAATGGGAATTATACTGACTAACAACGTCATGATCAGAGAAGAGTTGAAGCAAGGCAATCTTGTCCCTGTATTGCCCGAAATCACAGCAGACGAAGCGACTGTGTATGCATACTACCCCAAGCTAGACTACCAACACACTCGTACCAAGTTATTTCTAGACTACCTAAGGAAACGCTTAGAAGATGAAAAAAATGAGCTGCTTGCATTGTAATTCATCATAATGCCGATGCTCATACCGATTGATACCCAGTGAGAAGGATATTCTTTTAGATATTTTCTCAACATTGAGATAAGTTGAATTTGAAAAATATTTAGTTTTCACCGATATTTAACGTGATGCATATCGAAATTATTTGAGATTTAGCGTGTAACAAAAATATCAAAATCACGAACAAAGAGATAACGTCAGATGAAGCATTCACTAGATGAGTCACACATCAGCGTCTCGGATCTAGAAGAAACGTTAAGCCTTGATGGACTCGACTTACTAAATAAAACGACATTAAACCTACATCAGAGGTTTGATAGCTATTGCACATGTGTAGTGGAGGTGGCGCATTTGTACCACCATGCCGTCACCTTATCGTTCGCTGAGAACAATCAAATTATTGACAACAGCACCTACGGACTTGAAAAAACGCCTTGCGAACAGGTATGTGCGGATATTGGCAAACAAGTATTCTATCAGGATGAAGTCTACAAACTCTTTCCAGAAGACGCTCTATTACAAGACGTAGGAATACAGGCTTACATTGGGCTACCGCTAAAGAACCACAATGGTGATGTTCTCGGCATTATTCATTCCACATATCAACGGCCAATACTCGATGAAGAAGCCAGAGAAATAATCCGGCATCATCAATTCTATGCGAGCTTAATCGTCCATAGTTTAAGAGAAAAGTGGATCAGCGAACGATCTGATAAATTGCTCAATCAGCTCAGCTACGAAGTTTCCCACGATAACTTGACTGGTCTCCTCAACCGTAGTTGTTTGGCTGACTCACTAGAAATGCTAACGCAGCAATCAACAAAGCCCTTTCACCTTGCCTACCTTGATATCGACAATTTCAAATCCATCAACGATATCAACGGCAACTACATTGGCGATCAAATCATTAAGTTTACCGCCAATGTCATTCAGCAAACTTTGGGGGAACAAAATAGCGCGTTCAGAGTCGCCGGTGATGAATTTGCTTTTATCAGTTTTGAAAAAGACCCCGTGACGATCTGCCAAGAAATACTCGATAAAATTGAGTCCGGATATCAAGACAACGCTAATCGAATCAACTTTACCGTCAGTATCGGATTGGCGAAAGCAAGTACAAGTCTGACAAACAGCGATGAGTTAATCTTGAATGCAAGCCTTGCCTTAAAAGACTGTAAGAAGCATCGAGACATTTCAATTCAACATTATGACACGCATCTGAGCGCGATATACCATAAACAAACTCAGCTTATTGAAGCACTTAGAGATATTTTACGCCATCCAACTTCTGAAAATGATGAGCTATATGTCGTCGTGCAGCCTATTGTCGATATCACTCAAGACCGATGGGATTATTTTGAAGTTCTTGCTCGTTGGAACAGTAGAAATTTCGGCCCAATATCGCCGATGGAGTTTATTGGAGCAGCAGAGCAATCTGGCCTCATCGTAGAACTCGGTGAACGAATCATTGAGCTCGCCTGTCAAGCAAAACAGCAATTGGAATCTCAGCTTGGCTATCCGATCAAACTTAGCGTGAACTGTTCCGCCTATGAGCTACTCAACTCAAAACGCTATATTAACCATCTGACTGACACAATCGAAAAATACGGGCATCAGCCTAGCGATTTCGTTATCGAGTTAACTGAGACAGTATTGCTTGCTCAGTCAGGGCAGGAAAGACTGGTTCTTGACTCACTTCGCTACCTCGGGTTCAAAGTCGCTCTAGATGATTTTGGTACTGGTTACTCAAGCTTAAACTATATCCATAGTTACCCAATTGATAGCATAAAAATAGACGCAACATTTATTCGCAACATGCTAACCAATCAAACGTCAGAGCAGGTGGTTAAGCTCATCACTCAACTAGCACAATTGCTTGGTGTCGATTTGGTCGCAGAAGGGGTCGAAGACGATATTGCACTCAATAAACTTGTAGATATTGGCTGCCATCAAATACAAGGTTATCACTTCTCTAAACCAATGGAAGTATCAGAAATGGTCTGCATCATAAATGAAAGAGATATTAAAAGCGCATAAAAAAGGCCAAACACTGTTTGGCCTTTTTCATATTAAAGAGATGCTAATTCTTGTTTATGCAGCAAACGATCCATTTCATCTCGTTTCGCAATAAACGCAGCCATATCTTTCTTAGGTACCGAGCTCGCCATTGGTATGTTCGCTCGCATTGCATTCACTGGGCGCCCGTATTCAATTAACTCGTAATGAAGGTGCGGTCCAGTTACGCGACCAGTTTTACCCGACAAACCAATTCGTTGACCACGAGATACTTTCTGCCCTTTCTTCACTAGAATTTTGCTCAAGTGTAAGTAGCGCGTCTTATATTTACTGCCGTGTTCAATCACAACATAGTTACCAGCATAAGGGTGTTTACGGGTCATGATCACTGTGCCATCCCCCGTAGCCTCGACAGGAGTACCAATAGGCACTGCCCAGTCTGTACCATTATGCGGCGCAACACGCCCAGTTACAGGATGAAGACGTTTTGGATTAAAGCTTGAGCTTATACGCCAACTACGACTTACTGGGTAACGTTGGAATGCGCGTTGAAGACTCTCGCCCTTAGCATTATAGAACTGACCATCGGTATGAAGGTATGCAGAAATCTCACGACCACGATTGTAAATCTTGATCGCTTCAATTTCATTCTTACCTGTAGCAATACCATCAATCGTTTGAGAACGGCGAACCACTTCAAAACGATCACCTGCACGCAGGTCCTTTCCAAAATTGACTTGCTCTTTAAGCAAATTGACGACTTGACCTATTTCAGCTGTCGTCAAACCTAATCGGTTGGCAGAAGATGAAAAACTACCATTTATAACACCAACTAAAGGTTGTTGATGCCACACACCAGGAATAGAAACGTCTTTGAAGTCATAGCTACCGTCATTGTTTCTTTGATACACCGCTTTATCAGCAATGGAGAACTGAAGCTCCATTTTTTCTAGGTCACCCGTTTCTTCATTTCGCCAAAAGCGGAGTGTATTACCAGGTTTTAGTGTATCTAGTGCTAAGAAGTTGAGGTCTGTTTCCATGACCTTCATTAAGGAGCTATAACCAAAGCCAAGCTGGCTAAAAATTGAACTTAGATTATCACCAGCTTGAATTTGATACTCAAAACTTGGAGGCGTGGTCACAGCCAGAGATGCCGTTTTAGCATCTAGAATTCTTTCTACAACCTGTGATTCAGGTAAATTGAGGGCGATCGTTTTGGTAAGAGAAGACTCGTTGATCGAGTGAGAAACACCAATCGCAACAAACACAGGTAAGGAGTACAGCAGTAACGCTTTACGGCTTGTGAAGCTAGGAAACCGCTTTGTTGACACATTTTCAGACACGGGAAGTACTATCTCCTTATTAATAAGGCTCATAGCTTATGCATTCCCGAATCAGAAATCACTAGCAAATTACGAGATCTAGCGCAGAAAATGCCTATTTTTTACAGAAGCAAAAAAAAATCATCACTGTTGCATACTCAAGCCATTACCTACACGAAGAATTGTCGCTGAGATCAATTGATTTGGTTGCTCCGCGAGCGCTTGTTCTTTGCCATGTTCAAGATAAGAAAGCGAAACTTTCGTATCACTCACCCATTCCAGCGATGAAATTTTGATGCGGTCTCCAAGAAAAACACTATTGAGCAACACTACTCGACTTGGCACTGCATCAAACTTGAACAATCCGAGGTAATAAAACGCGCCTGACCCCTGCGTTGTCACAATCACTGGCGCAATAATCCAAGATGTACTATTGATGTCCCGTTGAGCAACAAACTCGGTAGGAACCAGCACTTCACCCTTGGTCGCGCCCGCATCGTATTGACCTTTCAATAAACCATGTTCTTTGTCCCATTCATCTAAAAACGTCACCGCACCTTGTTCAGGGACTTGAACCGTCCACGGATTTCGTGACTGAATCCCAAGTACTTCCGCTACGATTGAATTAGTTTGGGTCTGAGTTTGAGGAAACTTCGCCATGATGTCTTCATCGGAAAGGCTAAAACGGTAAATACCAGCAATCACCACAATGGCCAACAACAGCACAGGGATGAGAAGAATAAGTGGAATAGGTAGAATTCTCTTACGAGTCATGCGGGCTTCCTTATTTTTGTTCTCATAATTCTGCGATGAGTATATACCAATTCAATCGTTAAGACCGCAGTACGATTTTGACTCAAGTGTTTCAAAGTTAAACTAAACTATACTCAAGTGATTCGCTAGCAGCCTAGTTGCTCCCAGCACTACAACATCACTTCAATCACAATAACTGACATCCAATAGGTAATAACAATGACAACAATCACCCACACATGCGAGTGTGCCTGTGGTTTGGTTCAACTACGCTGTATGGCAGAACCCGTTAGGACTTCGATTTGTCATTGCTTCGAGTGTCAGAAACGCACTGGAAGCGTCTTTGGCGTTCAAGCCAAGTTCAATAAAGAGCAAGTGATCTTAGACGGTGACGTGACGAGTTATACGCGATTATGTGATTCTGGCAACCAAGTTCAATATGAGTTTTGTCCAGCTTGCGGCACCACAATGCGTTTATTATTGTCAGATGCGACTGACTTTGTCGTCGTTCCGGTAGGTTTGTTTAATAACAATGAGTTCCCACAGCCTACTATCTCTATTTACGAGCAAAGGAAGCATGGATGGGTGCATTTTGAATGTACTATGGAGCATATCGAATAGAAAAGCGTGTAAGGTCGCAGGCCATAATATTTGAATCCGCTCAACAATAGTTGAAATTTTATTGAGAATGATCAACCGAGTATCGTGTGAAAGGCTTTCGTTATAACTTGTAAGCGCTATAATCTGCTCCTAACATTTGGTGAGGCTTCATTGTGATTTCCAGACTTCCTCGTTGGGTGGAATATGGCGCGTTTCTGCTGGCTCTTCTGGCTGGTTGCGTCAATGCCGTAGGACTACTCGGCTTTCAACATCAAGCGATAACACATCTTTCCGGAACGGTAACTCAGCTAGGGAACAGCCTTTTAGTCGGTGTGGACAGTACCATCCACCTACTACTCATTGTATTCAGCTTTTTAATTGGCTCAGCATTTAGTGGCTTCTTTATTGAAAGTAGCGCGCTAAAACTAGGACGCCGCTACGGTGTAGCGCTTTGTATTGAAGGAAGCTTACTACTTCTAAGTTTGGGCTTCTTAGTGCAGGGCGACGTATACGGCCAATATCTCGCTTCGGCGGCTTGTGGCTTACAAAACGCAATGATTACAACGTTTAGCGGTGCCGTAGTGCGAACAACACACATGACGGGGATTATCACTGATCTTGGGATAATGATTGGCGAAAGTTTGCGTGGACGCCAGTTTGATAGAAGAAAAGCAAAACTATTTATCTTTATCTTCTTAGGTTTTTTACTTGGTGGTACAGCGGGAGCTGCGCTTTTTAACGTCTATGAGCTTTATGCTTTGGTGTTTCCTGCATTATTGGCATTTGTTATTGCTATCGCTTACTGGGGCTACCTTTACTTGCTCAGCCGAAAGCAAGCCGCATAGCACCTATCTCTGATCTAATTTCAATGACGGTTTAAGTAATACGCCTAAGCCGTCCTTCCCTACTCCTTGTGCTCGTTTCCAAATATTTTTATCAAAGTCTGATCTGACTCTTTACAATTAGTGCCACCAGGATGAGAAGCTCCTGAGGCACCCTTGAGATCCGAATCACATTTACTATGCTTTTTATTGCTCTAGTCACATTGTGTTGTCTAGCCGAATGCAACGAGCAGTTTGCGTGCTACAATTTTCTAACACGAGCAACAATTTCATATACAAGATTCTAGTTTTGATCAGATTCACCGAAAAAACGGCTGAATAACTAGATGTATTTAATGAATAGTATTGCAAAGGGTACAGTTTGCGGGTAATCTCCGCACACTGTGATTAAATACGGATGTTTAGTGAATATTTATGTCATGGAATATGGCGAGTATTGACTAGTAGTAACACGAGACGAATATGCATAACAACACTAATGCTGCTGAAGCGCCTAAGGGCAATTTCTGGATGTTCTTCATCCCATCCCTGATTGGTCTTCTACTCTTCATGGCTCCTATCTCTTACGATGGTGGCCTGACAATTCCCGTTGCAGTAATGGCAAAAGTCATTCCTGCAGTTCTTGGCGATACATTAATTGCTATTGTAACCGCTATTATTGCTTTTATGGCTGTCGCTTCTGTTCTTTGTAAAATTTTCAAGCCAGCAGCAATCCTGCGTAACAGTTTCTTAAACGGTTTGTTTAACCCATCACCTCTCTGGTTGTTTGTTCGTCTCATTGGTGCTGCGGCAGTATTGATGACATTCTTCCAAGTTGGTCCCAAAGCAATCTGGGAAGAGAATACTGGTGGTCTTGTTTTAACTGGTCTTCTACCGACATTATTTGCAGTGTTCATTTTTGCGGGTCTTCTACTGCCACTGCTATTGAACTTCGGTCTACTTGAACTATTTGGAGCACTGCTCAGTAAAGTAATGCGTCCAGTGTTTAACCTACCTGGCCGTAGTGCGATTGACTGTATGGCTTCTTGGCTAGGTGACGGCAGCGTTGGTATCCTGCTAACCAGTAAGCAATACGAAAACAACTTCTACACTCAACGTGAAGCGGCGGTTGTTGGTACTACCTTTTCCGCAGTATCCATCACTTTCAGTTTGGTTGTTCTTGCTCAAGTTCAGCTAGAACACCTATTCCTACCTTTTTACGGTGCAATCTGTTTGGCAGGTGTCATCGCCGCGATCATTATTCCTCGCTTACCACCATTAAGCCTGAAGAAAGATCGTTACATGGACGGAAGTGAACCAAAGAAAGACGCTGATGCAGTTCCAGCAGGTCACACAACATTCTCTTGGGGCATGGATCTTGCGCTAAAACGCGCTGGCCAAGTGACTTCTGTACAGTCGGTATTTAAAGAAGGCGTACATAACGCTATCGATATGGTGTTTGGTGTACTACCTGTTGTAATGGGTCTTGGTACCGTGGCTTTAGTAATTGCCGAATACACATCCGTATTTGAAATTCTAGGTCAACCATTTATCCCGTACCTAGAGCTTCTAAAAGTACCTGAAGCGGCGGCTGCATCTCAAACTATCGTTGTTGGCTTTGCAGACATGTTTATCCCTGCAATTCTTGCTGCCTCAATTGACAATGAGATGACGCGTTTTGTCGTTGCTGCAATGTCAGTAACCCAGCTTATCTACATGTCTGAAGTTGGTGCTCTACTACTAGGTAGCAAGATTCCGGTAAATATTGTCGAGCTATTTGTTATCTTCATCCTGCGAACACTAATTACACTGCCTGTAATTGCAGGTGTAGCGCATTTAATTTTCTAAAGTTCTTTTTCCTAAAGCCCTGCTTTTGCAGGGCTTTTTATTGCGCCCAACCCTGAGATCAACATAAAAAGTAAACACAACAAAATAGAGCTCTAGATAATATCTCTCCCACTTAGTCTCATAAGTGAAACACACAAATTACATTTAATCGATTCAATTCTCCAATAAGATTGATTTTATAAACCTCACACCATCCCATCTCGATTGACAGCAAGCGACAAACATTTCGTTTTTTGACACTTTTATTATCAAACTTTATCAAGATGACCAAACTCACACATTTAGCTCAATGTTGCTGTGAAAGTTAAAAAACATAAAAAATCCATTCAGGAATCTGATAAAACTGTCGATAACAAAATAACAACAACACGTTTTTTGCTATCTGTTGTCGTAAATCATCCCCCCAATAAGAGATGAATCAGAGATAGTGTAAACAGGGAGAC
>Ga0209272_10001422_pt1 | contig 15173 bp, 11 predicted proteins | sample tdDd002_FD_187125 | JGI IMG/M metagenome (GOLD analysis project Ga0209272, IMG submission 187125) | Marine sediment microbial communities from the Atlantic coast under amendment with organic carbon and nitrate - tdDd00.2 (SPAdes)... | ecosystem: Environmental > Aquatic > Marine > Coastal >... | reverse complement strand
TGTCCCAGAATATCCCCGGATGGGATGTATTTGACAGGGAGGGAATAAAGCAGCTTGAACGGGCCTATAGTTTTAAGAACTTTAAGCATGCATGGGCATTTGCTGACAAAGTGGCAGAGCTTGCCGAAGAAGAATTCCACCATCCGGCAATTACCTTGGAGTGGGGGAAAGTGACTGTTTGCTGGTGGAGTCACTCAGTAAAAGGTTTACATAAAAATGATTTCATCTGTGCAGCCAAAACTGATTTTATCTTTCAATCGCTGGGTATGTAGGTGTAAGACGGCATTTACCAAGGATAGCTCCATATAACCATATATTTTATATGGTCATAAAATGTTTAACTATACTAAGGGATAGTAGTGTTATTGCTTTATCGAATGACTTGATCCATCCATAAGTAGACTTGCTCATATGAGCATCTTAGTAACTAGACGTTCACTTTATCTTGCTTTACTTAACCTCCTTCCGGGAGGTTTTTTATTTTCCGCGGTCAAGATAGCTATATATCAAGGCTTTATCTTAATTTTGTACGAGCTTTTTTCTGAGGCTTTCTATACTTAAACCAAACTGAGTACCGAGATAAAGGCAGACAATGAGTGAGCAACTGATACCAAAAGTGCTGGTAGGTTGTGAAGAATGCGGCTTGGTGACGGAGCTGCCTGTGCTAACTGGCGGGCAGAAAGCATCTTGTCCCCGGTGCGGGCATACATTGGCAAAGCATATTAGCCAGCCTCTCCAGCGGCCGCTGTCTTATGGTGTCGCCTGTTTAATCATGCTAGTGCTCAGTATTAGTTTTCCGTTTATGTCCTTCAGTGTGCAGGGGATAAGTCAGGAAATAACGCTGCTTCATGCTGCCGAAATGCTCAGTAGCTTTAAAAATAGCTTGTTAGCGGCACTGCTATTGTTGACCGTCGTGATTTTGCCAGCAATTTATATATCAATCGTACTGTATCTCTATTGGACGGCGAGGCAACTGTCTTTATCAGGGCAACAAGCAGTCAGCCAGTTTAAGAAGCGTCTGTGTCGCGGAATGTTTGCGATTGAACCTTGGTTGATGGTGGATGTGTTTCTGATTGGGGTATTAGTAAGCCTTATAAAGATTGCATCTCTGGCTGATGTCGGGCTGGGAATGTCATTCTGGGCGTTCTGTCTGTACACCATGCTGGTTGTTAAATGTGTTTCTATGGTGGATAGAACATGGTTATGGTTACAATTTGTACCTATGCTTTCTTTGCCGGGAATTAAACCGGGCGATAATCATCATTCAGCCAATCATGTGAGTTGCCATACCTGCGCGCAGCTCAACCCAATACCGACAGATTCTCGTACTCGTTGTCTTCGTTGTCATGGCACTTTGCATCCCTACCATCCGCAGCAGAGCCTGCAGCGATCTTGGGCGTTATTAATTGCGGCATTGGTCTTTTTTGTTCCGGCCAACCTGTACCCGATGATGTTTACCGTAAGTCTGGGTAATTCAGAAGGTTCTACGATTCTGGAAGGGGTCGTTTTACTGTGGCAGTTGGGGTCTTATCCTATTGCTGCCGTTATTTTTCTGGCCAGTATTGTGATCCCGTTAGCCAAGATTTTTGCACTGTTTTGGTTGTATATAAACGCACAGCGTGTCGGGGCGATGGATGAACGCCAGGCTATTCAGCGATTGCGGTTATATAGAATGACAGAACTGATTGGCCGTTGGTCAATGATCGATATTTTTGTTGTGGCTATATTGGTGGCATTGGTACAGCTACAAAATTTAATGGCAATTTTTCCGGGACCTGCAGCGCTGTCGTTTGCCTGCGTTGTTATTTTGACCATGTTGTCGGCGATGATGTTTGATCCAAGAATTTTTTGGACAGAGTCAGAGCCGAGTGACTCTTCGATGATAGAGAGCATACAACATGAGAAATAGTGAGTGGTAATTAATAACAAAGAGAAGCCAAATTATGGGTGATAGCAAGCAGGAAAAAGCAGAAGTGCAAGATCTCAAACAGATCTCATCTATCTGGCTTGTTCCGGTAATAGCTTTGGCAATAGGGATCTGGATGCTGGTTCAGTACATTGGAAGTAAGGGGCCAGAAGTGACTTTAATGTTGAGTACCGCGGAGGGGATCGAAGTGGGAAAAACAGAAATTAAAGCGCTTAATGTGAGAGTGGGAGTTATCACGGATGTTCACTTAAATGATGATTACAGCGCAATCATCGCAACAGCGCAGATAGAGAAAGATGCCGCTAGAATGCTGAAAGAAGATACCTTGTTTTGGGTGGTTAAGCCGAGGATTGGCAAAGAAGGGGTCTCTGGCCTCGAGACGTTACTTTCTGGCGCGTATGTTCAGCTTCAGCCGGGAGTTAAAGACGAGGAAAAACTAGAGTTTACTGTCCTGGAAGTACCACCGGTCGCGCCTCCTGATGCGAAAGGGATCCGATTGGTTTTATATCATAATGAGGCAGGAAAATTGGGTGTAGGTGATCCGGTGCTGTATGAAGGCTTTACGGTTGGACGGGTAGAGAAAATGACCTTTGATCCCGAAGCTAAGAAAGCCAATTATCAGCTGTTCATTTTTGAGCCCTACGACAGCCTTATCCGAAAACGTACTCGGTTCTGGCTAACATCCGGTGTCGATTTGCAGATGTCTGCAGAAGGCTTCAACCTGAAGATTGGTTCGATTGAGTCTCTGATCACCGGAGGGGTCAGTTTCAGGGTGCCAAAAGGTAATGAGCCTGGCGAGCTGATAACTAAAGATATGAGTCGGTTCAGGTTGTATAACAATCTCAAGCGGGTCAAAGAGCGTTTCTTTGACGAGTATCTGGAATACGTGATGTTGTTTGACGAGTCGGTTCGAGGGTTAAATACCGGAGCCCCGGTGGAATATCGTGGCATACGAATTGGTACGGTGAGAAAAGTACCGCTTGAGCTTCCAAGGGCCGCAAGTGGCTTCTCGAGTAAGCAGATCCCTGTGCTGGTGCGTATTGAGCTGGGGAGAATTTATGATCATGTTGATTTTGATACCTTGCCACAGCTCAAGACAAATCTGGAACAGGAGTTTAAAGCTGGGCTTCGGGCTTCACTAAAGACAGGTAGCCTGCTAACGGGAGCACTGTTGGTCGATACCGAAGTTTATCCAGAGGAAGAACCTCCGGTGCAATCGCGTTATAGTGGCTATGATGTTTTCCCTACCAAAGCGGGTGGTTTTGCTGAAATTCAGAAACAAATCAGTGCCATATTAAGTAAAATAAATAACCTGCCGGTTGAAGATACGTTGGTGAGCTTAAATAAAAGCCTCAATGCGTCGCAAAAAACCTTACTGGCTACCGAGAAAATGGCTAATGAATTGGCCGTGATTCTGGCGAAGAAAGATACCCAGGCAATACCTGGAGAGGTTCGTGACAGCTTGCAGCAGATCCAAAATACGCTAAATGGCTTTGGGCCGGATGCTGAGCCGTACCGGAACTTGGAACAGGCTTTATCACGCTTTGAGCGAGTGATGACAGAACTTCAGCCGGTACTCCGTCAGATGAATGACAAGCCTAATTCGCTGATATTTTCGGGAGAGAAGGCAAAAGATCCAATTCCTGTTGGGGGGATTAAATAATGAAGAAATGGCGAATTGTACTGGGTGGTATCGTCGGAATTCTTGCAGGATGTAGTAGCCAGCCAGAGCAGGTCAGCAATACTTACCTGTTACCTTCTGGCGGACAGATGACAGTACCGGTGATATCAACGAACCAGCCCTTGCTGGTGGTTCGTCCGGTCGAGATGGCCAATCATTTATCAGGCAATGGGCTGGTTTACCAGCTGAGTGAAACGGAAGTGGTGCAGGCCCAGCAAAACTTGTGGGCCGAAAGTATCAGTGAGCAGCTCACACGCCGGATTAACCATGATCTTCGCCAGAAACAAACCAAGTATTGGCCGACTGAATTGACGCCTGCGTTGGCAACGTCGGGAGTGCTTCGCCTGCAAGTTAAAGTGAGCCAGTTTAATGGGCACTATTCTGGGGTCGCCAAAGTGAGCGGTGAATGGTTGTTGTTAGACGGTAACGGGGCACTTCAAGGCGTCTATCCATTCTCCTATCAGGTACCGTTGGAACAAGATGGCTATGATGCTCAGGTCAAGGCACTGTCGGAAGCGATCAACCGGTTAACGTCTCAGATGGCTCAGCGTTTGTCGGTGGGGTAGCTAGCGTTAAATCGCTTTCAGTGCATTTACGCAGGACGTATAGAGCAAGTTATCTCGCCATCGTGCCAAACTAAGCTTGACCTGATGGCGAGTTAGGCCGTTATTTATGCTGGAAGCGGTAGTAACCATTTATCCAGCATTCAGGAAGCTCCTCCCCTGAGGGGAAAGCGAGTGCTTGCTTATCGATTGCAACAGGATCGGCAAGATCTTCCCCTGATTGGAACTGAACTGTGACATTCTGAGAGAAAGGATTGATCAGTGATGACATATCAACCACATCGACCAAATCTCCAGTCCGCGCCTCTTTCAAAAACATACCGAGAGCCTCCGCCGTTACGTAATGATTTATCGCTTAACGGTTTAAGTATGGTCGATTTTGCCGTAATTGGAGGTCGAAGGCCAATACATCAACAGATACGCTTCACTTGCCATTGATCACATATTTTGTAGCAAGGCTAACACAATGATTTTTAATCAGGGTTTACTATGACACTTATGATAACTAAATTTAATCGCTTGATATAAGTCAGTGGAGTTGAAATGGACCGTTTTTATTGGGGCGTCGATTTGGGCGGAACAAAGATTGAATGTGCAGTGATGTCTTATCTGGATGATCAGTGTGTCTTGCGTAAACGAATTGCAACAGAGGGCAACAAAGGCTACGAGCATGTTCTTCATCGGATTAGACTGCTGATTGAGCAGTGTGCCGAGGAAGTCGGTGTTTATCCGGACTGCGTTGGATTCGGAACTCCGGGCACGCTAGATCCACAAACAGGCTTGATGAAAAACTGCAATTCAACGTCATTGAACGGTAAGCCACTTGATAAAGATCTTGAGAGTATATTGCAAACCAAAGTTAAGCTCGCGAACGATGCGAACTGCTTCGCATTGGCAGAAGCTCGTTTGGGTATTGTGCCGCAGGTAAAGCCGGATGCGGAAGTTGTGTTTGGAATTATCATGGGAACCGGGGTCGGCTCAGGGCTTGTAGTAAATGGTCAGTTGATCAATGGCCGTCATGGTATCGCCGGTGAATGGGGGCACAATGTACTCGAAATCAATGGTGCTCCGTGCTATTGCGGAAAATCGGGCTGCTTGGAAACGGTTATTTCGGGAAAAGGTTTAGAAGCCTATTACCAAAGTCTTGCCAATCATGCTGCAACATTGCCTGAAATTGTAGAGCTGGCAGAATCGGGAGAGAGCTACGCCCAACATACTTTAACTCGACTCATTGAGAAATTTGGCCTTGCTGTCGCACAGATAATCAATGTCATTGACCCTGACGTAATTGTCGTGGGTGGTGGAGTTGGCAATATTGATGCGCTCTATGAATACGGACCGAAGGCGATTCAGCGTCATTTGTTTAATCCGGTTCTTGATACTCAGATCGTAAAACCCGCATTGGGTGATAGTGCAGGCGTTTTTGGTGCTGCGATGCTGGTTAAGTAAAAGAGGAGGCGATATGCCTCTTCTTTTCACTTTGTTGAATTATGTTGGTAACTAGGTGCTCTCTACACTAACAAGCGAAGAAGCTAGAATACAAAATTAAGCATCAGCGTGTAGAGCTGGGCGTCTTTGTCTTCCCCGGTAAGTTTAGGTGGTGTAATGAATGCACCTGTCGAGAATTTATCGTAGCTACTGCTATCCATATAGATACCCTGCCATTCGGCATTGAGTGAGATGGAGTAGGTGATGTCGTAGCGCAGGCCAGCGGTCAGACTGTTAGTTTGTCTTCGGTGATGGCTTTCACCATATACAAGGTAAGGTGTAAACATTTCATAGTTGTAGGCGCCACTGACATACCAATTCGACTGTATTTTATCAGTTTGAATTTCAGCCATAAATTGCCATTTATCGAATGAGTATTCACCTCCTAGGGTGTATACATTCAATATTTCCGCTGCAGGTGTTGCGGCAGGCAGTTGAGTGAATTTTACATGCGCATACCCAAGGTGAACTCGGTAGTTGAAGCCGCTTAGATCAGCCGAGATTCCCGCGATCCTATCGGTATCAAAAGTTAGTTCATCTTTGCCTAGCTCCGTTTTGTATTCGTGATCAAATGCGTAGTAAAGTGACGCTGTCACTGCGGCTTCATCAGATATGTCTTTCTGCCAAGCGACTGAAAGGCCATCATAAAAGGTGAAACCCATCAGGCTGTCATAAACTTCTTGAGGTGGACGGGCCCAAGCATATGCCTGGCCAACGTAGTAATATTCCGAAACGAGAAATAGCGGAATTCGCAGTCGTCCTCCTTTGAATGAAAAATCATCATACTGATAGGCAAGATATGCCCACTCTATTTCGGGTTCTGACCATTCATCCTGAGGCCGTTTAACAACCTGCAAGGAAGCCTTGAGCTCATCGGTAATATTCAAATCAGCTTGAAGACCAAAAATGGTATCGCAGTCATAGCAGGTGCTATCGTCGATTTCTCGGTGAACAAATAGAGGTGTACTGTTATCAGACTTGGCGATTGATGTTGACCCGAAACCACTAATTGAAAAGTTATCAGATACTTTAATTGCGGCATTCAAGGAAAATGAAATGCTTATGACCGGTAAAAAAATGAAAGTTGAAATCTTCATAATCTTACTCTCCTTGTAAGATCGTGATAAGAATATTGGCATTTTCTGGAACGGCACTAACTGGTGCGTAAGCAATCCCGTTGGGGTTTTGGTTCAGCCATTCTAGAATATCTTTGATATCATCACTGTCGAGTTCCTCTGGAGGTATTCCTTTGCCAGAAAAAGACAGGCTTGCCCAGTAACCATTCATCTGGGAAATAGATTTCCCGAGTAACATATTATAAAAGTCTTCCCGGTGAATTGAGGTTTCAGGCAAATCAACCAAGACAATTTTAATACTGCCATTTAATTTTTTGGTTCTGCCCTTGTAAAGCATTCTTGTTTTACTTTTACTAAGTGACGGGATCTCATTATTAAGAGAAAAAACAGCAAATTCGACATCTTTTTCATTACTATTGCTAGCAAGTGTAGAAAAAGACAGCATCAACAGTACTGTCCCAGCAGCAAGAGAAATAAAACTTTTAGTGTTCAGTCCTTTGCGCATCGAAAAATTCCATTTATCCTAAAATAATTCTAATATAAAGAATAGTATACATTGATGTGACTACAAATGGACAGATGCGAAGGTTCACGTTCAAGGAGATGGTATGGGCCTGTTAAATAGAATATCGATAAAAACAAGGCTACTTTTTCTAGTGGTATTGCCGTTAACTTTTTCCTCTATTTTCACAGGGATAGAGCTAAGTGAGCTTTACAGTAAAGTTCACTCTCTGAATAGTTTGAGTGCAAGAGTTCAGTTGCTGGAGAAAACATCGACTTTTGGGATGTTGGTTCACAAGCTAAGAACAAGCCGGTTACAACAAAAAGAAATCAACCAGGAAAAAGAACAAGCTTTTGAATCTGCGTCACAATATTTAAGTTTGCTTTCTGTTGCTTTCAATCCGGCGGAACAGGCTGAAATATCAATTGTTGGCTCGGATATGGTTGAGGTTCTCAATGACTTTGAGGGTGTAGCCAAAGAAGATGTTAGTGATTGGTCTGACTGGGCAACTGATTTGGTCGAGCAATCTCTGGAATTGTTGGAGAAAAGTGTTCTTACAGTTGATAACGCAGAGATAGAGCAAAATCTCTCTATTCTTTATCAGCTTCAGTGGTTGCAATATTGGGCACAGCAAGAAAATTGGTATGTACATTTACTGAATGACCAAGCAACAAGAGATGAATATTATCAGAGTTTATTAGTAACAGTTATAGAAAGGCAGCAGCTTTTTATCGAACGTTATTTATCTATTAATGCGACGTCAGGGCAAATTGAGCTATTAAGCAAAACATTTACCAATCCAGCATTTGCCGATAGTTATCAATTACGAAGCGCTATTATGACAGGTGTTCAATCTGGGCTGGATATCTCCTATGGGCTGAAGGCCTTCGATGAACGGTTTCGTTTGATTCAGTATGTGGTTAATGAGGTAAGCCAACAGTTAGTGATTGAAGTCAATCACTCGATCGCTCAAGCCAAGCAATTGATGACTGTCTATTTAGTCGCTATTGTGCTTTCTTTGCTTGTTATTTGTTATTTAGGTTCAAATTTGGCAAAGAGGATTATTTCGTATCTTGGCCACATACTTAGAACCATGGCTAGAATTGAAGAACAAAGTAATAGCGACTTGCGGATCAAGGAAGATGGCAATGACGAGTTTACCGTTTTTACTCGGCAGCTTAACGTGTTGATTGAAGAACGTAGCCAAAATCAAGCTAATTTGCTTAAAGCGAAGGAAGCGGCAGAAAAAGCCAATATGGCGAAAAGCACATTTCTAGCCAATATGTCCCATGAAATTCGCACGCCCCTTAATGGCATTGTTGGAATGTCCGGAATTCTTGGTGATACTGAGCTTACCCCTTCCCAAGCTGAGTATCTTCAAACGATTGAAACCTCATCCCAGACTTTATTGCTGCTCATCAACGATATTTTAGATCTGTCAAAAATTGAGTCCGGAAATTTAGTACTAGCCCCCAATGAGTGCGATATCAGTGAAGTAGCCTATGACACGATGAGTATTGTTTTAGCTCGAGGGATGAAATCAAAGTTAGACCTACAGGTTAAGATTGATCCTACTATCCCTCGTTCAGTGATTGTTGATGAGCACCGACTTCGTCAGGTACTTCTGAATTTGATGTCCAATGCCGTCAAGTTCACCACAAGCGGAAGCGTTACTTTGGCGATAGATTGTCAGTTAAAGTCATCGAATAAAGCTGATTTGCTTTTTTCTGTTATCGATACGGGAATTGGGATCGCAAAGGACAAGCAATCTCAGGTCTTTGCACCTTTTGTTCAGGAAGATGGCTCTATTACACGCCAGTTTGGTGGAACCGGACTCGGCCTTGCTATTTGTCGGCAGCTCGTTGAGTTGATGGGAGGAGATATTCAACTGAAATCAGAGAAGGGAGTCGGTAGTAGCTTTTACTTTAGCTTAGAGGTTGATATTGATACGGCAGTTCCTACATCTTTGCAAGAGTTCAGTGATTTACGCTGCCTATTGGTAGGTGATGATCAGGATGCTGTTGCTCTTATCCAGGCTGAATGTGAAAAGTGGGGGATCAACACAGAGATTGGCACGGATCTGTTGGAGATGAGTTTGGCTTCTGGTGGCTATAGCCTCGTTTTATACTGTCAGCAGTCACTTGAGTTAACCCTAAGGAATATTCCGATGATAAGGCAGTATTTTCCGGCTGCCGGGCTGGTAATCTGCTGTCGTTATGATGATGCACTCCATGATTTTGGCTCTGATATAGATGGTGTTGTTACTTTACCTATTCTTGGTCAACGATTTACTAAAACGATACAGGCAGCAATGAATTCAGTGAACCAGCATCGTGTAGCCAAGAGTGATGCCGTAACGGGAGCTCCGGATAATAAAAGTGTAGTGTTGATTGTAGAAGATAATCTGGTTAACCAGAAAGTAGCCTCATTGTTTTTGGAGAAAGCGGGATACCAGTATGAATTGGCGAACAATGGTCAAGAGGCTGTTGAAGCGATTAAACAAGGAAAGCGTTATACCGCCGTTTTGATGGACTGCATGATGCCCGTAATGGATGGGTTTACGGCAACGGAAGAAATTAGGCGTTGGGAAAGTGACAGTAAGATTGTTAGTCGCTTACCTATTATCGCTTTAACTGCAAGTGTATTGGATGAGGATATCAGCAAGTGCTATGAGGCAGGCATGGATGATTATGTCGCCAAGCCGTTTAAGAAAGAGATTCTGCTAGAGAAATTGGAGTATCAGACTCAATACGCATAAATTGGTTTCCTATTAGCAGGGGAATTATCGCATTGCCTTGTAAGAGATCTCTTACAAAGACGTGGGAAATATGAATAACTTTTGTTGAGAAGTATTCCGTTAGTCATTAAAAATGCCATATTTTCAATTGCTTAGCCTTTTGCTTCTTGGTTTTCTAGAAATAGAAATGAAAAATGTGACCTTTGTATGTTGCTTAGATTTTAAATTAACGTAATCTTTACCTCGTCGGAAGGAACTGACGGAACGGAACAGGAAAGCTGCCAGGGACATTGGCAACCTCAGGATGAGGACGGTAGATCAGGAAGATTTATCGAACATGGACTGTGAAGGGACAATCGGATGGAGCCGATATAGCAAATAGGATATTTGCTAGTCAGGACGACAAAATGGACCGCTTCAGGATGAAGTCAGGGACACCTCCAGGAAGGAGATGAGAGTCGAAACAGGAAGTATCGACGGGTCAGGGTTTGACCGAAAGGACATCTCTAGGAAAGAGACTAAAGGACTAAGCTGAAGGAATCAGCTAAATCATGGAATGATGCAGGGAGCACCATAGTAGCCGGATTGCTGCAAGTAAGACCTAAGGGCGCGACGAATGTCGCGCCCGCTCTTTTTTATAGTCCTATCTAATTTGCCAATACCGTTGTTCTCCTATGCATACTTGCGATCAACATATAGAGACTTGTTGCTAGCATTACGAGAAAGATGAAATGCATCACCCCGTGTTGTTTTGCCATAAACGAACTTGCTCCAATCGGGCCAAGCGCAGAACCCAAACTGTAGCTAAATAGCATCACTTGCGTTGCAGAGACGATAAACATCGCATCTATCTCTTCGCAGGCAAGAGTGATAGCGATGGGGTAGAGAGCAAAGGCTGACATCCCCAGCAGTGTCAGTGCGCATACCAAGAGCTGATAGCTACTCGAAAGATAAGTCAAACCAACCCCAAACACCCCCAGTAGTGACATGAGTGCCAGCAGGAGTGTTTTATTCACTCTGACTGAGAGTTTGCTGATAATCGGCTGGATGATCATTCCTCCCATAACGATTGCTGCCATAAGCACACTAATCTGGCTGCTATTGAGCCCACTGTTTTTCAGAGAAAGTGGCATCAACCCATATATTGTGCCCATCACAACGCCTGAAATAATGCAGCCGATGATTGCTGGCTTTTTCAGACGAGTGATATCTCTCGTTGACATCATCAGGTGTTCTTGTTTGCTTGGTTGCCCCTGACGTAGTAATACGGCTGGCAAGGTTGCGGCCAGCAGTAAGCCAAGGATCACAATGAACGGACTAAAGCCTTGGATTCCAATAACGCCAACACCAAGTTGACCGACAGTTGTCCCACCGTAAAGGGATGTCATGTAGATACCAAGACGTTTTGCGCGTTGCTTGGGACAATCACTGATCAGAAGCCAAGATTCAACCACAACAAAGATCCCAGCTACGGCCATTCCGGCAATTAGCCGTGCTAGGAGCCAGGCATCTCTATGAGCAAATATTGGTAGAGCAATAACTGTTGAAGCAAGCAAAACGAGAAAGCCAATAAAGGCAACCCGATGACCGATTTTGTTGATAATTGGTTCTATCATCATAGAGCCAATTAATAAGCCGAGATAATACGAACTTGCCATCCAGCTTGCGTAATCGGAACTGATCTTAAAGCCAGCAAGAGTTAGAGGGATCAAGCTCATCAAATAACCAGAAGCGACGGCAAACAAAGTAAGCCCAGCAACAGGTACAAAAATACCTTCGCTCCCGCGACAATTAGAGGTCTGTGACACGACCGTTGTCTCCACATCATCAAAGTGAATAAATCTATCTTCTAGTAATTGGCAGACTGGAACTCGTGCCACTCCCAAAGGCGATTGCCTTTGAATACAGGGTGAGAAGATAGTGTACTTGTTGGTTTTCGACTGAAAACAAGTGGAATATGAATATAAACATTGCGTACGTAAAGTGAGAAAAACTAATGCGATATAACGGTTTGGTTTAGATTGAGGTGCAGACAGGAAAAATGGTTTGAGCTGTATTTATTCTAAATTTAGTCACATAAACAAAGTTGATTTAATTGCCTTTCATTACGGCTGTTTAACTTTGCAATAACGGAATTATTTGTATTGGGAGGGAAACTATCGTTAGAGCTATAACTGAACAATTCAGCCGATATATAATTAAGTTTCTGATAACTTTTTATCGCTAATTCTAAATTCTGCTCTTTGAAGTAACTCGATGGATGTTACCAAGGTGAAGTTATTAGGGGGGTATAGCTGACTCCGCTGCATCTCGACAGTGCGTGACTTCCTCTTTAAGGTGCATGATGAGTAATGTACAAACGTAACGTATTGATTTTCAGCTACGAAAAGTTGGCGCTAGTTTTGCTGGATTAAAGTTGTGGTATTACAGAATTTAGGGTAGTTGATCGGTTGGCATTATCTAAATCTGAAAGCCGCAGATATGGTACATAATCTTTTGTCGTTAGACATATTGGTGCTGTTTTCAGTAGCGGGGAAGCAGTACCATTTTTTCTTTGAATGCGGTGTAAACTGGATAACGTTATTTAACTTATTTGAGATATAAAAAATGCTGCCAACTGGCAGCATTTTGGGTATTCAAGAGGTGCATCTAGATTAACGCTTATTGCGCAGGTAACGCTTACGGCGCTCTTCTTTCTTCTTAATCTGCTGTTCTTTCTTAATTTCAGCTTCAATCGCTACATTGACCAGCTCTTCGGTGATCATCTCAGGGCGTTCCATAGTGATCTGGCCCAGAGTGCCGTTACGTAGCTCGTTGATCAGGATTTCAGATGCCTTATGCAGATCGACTCGACCACCGCCTCTTAGGCATCCTCGTTTGCGGCCGATCTCTTCCATCAACTCGATTTCTGTTTCTGGTAGCTCGTCATCAAGGTTGTAGCGTGCTTTGATCAGCTCCGGGTAAGCCTCTTTAAGGTATTCGACTGTAAAGAAAGCCACATCAATATAGTCCATTGCTGTGTCTTTGACTGCGCCTGTTGCAGCTAGGCGGAAACCACTGTGCGGGTTTTCAACCTTCGGCCACAAAATTCCCGGCGTGTCAGAAAGTACGATACCGTTCTGCAGGTTGATACGCTGCTGTTGGCGTGTAACCGCAGGCTGGTTGCCCGTTACTGCCACGGAGCGACCTGCAAGGGTATTGATGATAGTTGATTTACCGACATTCGGGATCCCCATGATCATGGTGCGAATGTTCTTGCCCATTTCTTCACGGTGGGGGGCAAGCTTGCGGCAAAGCTCGGTGATCTTGTTTACTTCGTTGATATTTTCCGTCGTGATTGCAATTGCTTTAACACCTTGTTCTTTCTCAAGGTGCTCAATCCACATCTGGGTCATTTCAGGATCGGCCAAGTCACGTTTGTTAAGAACTTTAACGACAGGCTTATCATTATCACCATGTTGACCACGGAAAGATTTGATCAGCGGGTTTTCGCTACTGAAAGGGATGCGAGCATCAAGTACTTCAATAATGACATCGACTTTAGGAATGGCTTCTTCAATTTCTTTGCGGGCCTTGTGCATGTGGCCCGGGAACCATTGGATAGTCTGACTACTCATTTGAAAAATAACCTTTTAATAATTCTGATTGTCGCGTTGGGGGACATGATGGGGTACAAAAAACAAATATGAAAACGCTGGGGTACATATCCCTTAGTTTTAGCTTATTTATTTGGTTGTCCACGGCGTTCATGACATAGGCCCGCAAAGCGTAACGATTTTTGTGATCTTAACACTTAATTGGCAGTAACGGAAAAGTATGAAGTCTTGATAGCAAGGTGTGACGAACCCCCCGGCAAGATGTCGCGGGCCCCATGTTTCAAGTTAGGTTTTGTTTTTAGCGATTTAGCGTAATTTTTCCAATCGCATAAGGTCCTTGCGCATCGGGATCTTGCTCATTGTGTAGGTTCAGCCAGTATCCCTTAGCCGGGCCAGAGCGAGGCATATGAAGTACTGCCGTTCCTATCCACATTTCTGAACGTGCGTCATCGGTTATTTCATAAACGATGGCCACCGTATCACCAACGTGTTTTCCTGATGCCACAAATAGTGCTTGTTGATGCTTTTCACCCTCATCTTTGATGTGAGACCAGAATATATCTCCAGTCATTGTAATATCTTCGCCGATAGTTTGAGTTTTAAGGTTTTCAAGCTCATAGATATAGAGTTTGGAATGCAGGTTTAATGCCTGTCCTATCTCATTGGCGTTTAGGTCAATCGCCTTACCTTGATATAGCGCAGAAAAGGAGGGAGATGAATTGACACTTGATGGCGCATAGTTTGATGAGTACAGCCCGAAACTAATAACCATAGCTAATAGCATTAGAAGCATTGCTATAATTTTACTGCGTTTGTTATATGTTGATGATGCTGTTTCCTTTGTTACTTCAGTCGACTTTTCTTCCGATAAAGCTCTATCTTCTCTCGTAGAGGAGTATTCAACGTCGGTGAGGGTGGGGACTTGGTCAGGTTCGAATTCTTGTGCCAGTTGCTCAGCCTTGTTGATATCGAGCTGTAGCAAGTTGGCAATTTTAGCTATTTCATCTGCTTGAAAAGTCTCTGGTTTTTTCCACCTAAGATAGAGCGTAGACTCACCGATACCTACCATTCCGGCTAATTCCTTGATGGATATTTTACGGTTTTTGCCGTTTATGTCCCCATCATGACGAAATTGATTTATTTCGAGTTCAAGCTTTGACCTAAGCCTGCCCATATTACTCATACCCTTATAATTCATGTATTTAGAGTCTCTAAGAGCTACATCTTATGCCTTAGTCGGGGCAAATTGCAAATCATAATTGGCTCACTAAGATAACTCCATATTATCAATTGGTTGTCGGTGCTGCATTGGACTTATGCATCGATATGGGTCGCTTGAACCAGGTTATTACAAATTTTGTTCAGATTAATTTTCAGACAGGAATCAGTAGCAATGGCTTGTTATAAAACTTCTCTCTCTTTATTGGCTGCAATGTGTGTGCTGACGGCATGTGGAGGCGGTGGTGATTCTGCCCCGAAACAAACTGCGGAGACTATTACTTCACTTTCACCTTCATCATATCAATTAGAGAAAACTTACCAACTGCCGTATAAATATCAAATGGGTAACAGTGTGTTTGTTGATGGAAATAAGCTGTTATTC
>Ga0209272_10001421_pt1 | contig 15173 bp, 12 predicted proteins | sample tdDd002_FD_187125 | JGI IMG/M metagenome (GOLD analysis project Ga0209272, IMG submission 187125) | Marine sediment microbial communities from the Atlantic coast under amendment with organic carbon and nitrate - tdDd00.2 (SPAdes)... | ecosystem: Environmental > Aquatic > Marine > Coastal >... | reverse complement strand
ACCTCATTAAGGAGATGATGATGCTACATACTCGCGAAACAACGCTACAGCTAACGAAACTCAGTGATAATGCTATTGCTCAGTTAGCGCCTTCATTCACTAAATTACCTAACACTGAGCATGCGGATGGTCAATATCGCTTACGCCGCTACTCGGTCGTTGCATTTGAGAACGGAAAAGTTATCGATCTTAATAAAAATGAATTTATGCAGACAGATGATATAAATCGTTTTCAAGGTAATGTCGTGCGTCAATTTGAACCGATTGAGACAAGTACGCTTGAAAGTGAAGGCATGCGCGAGATTTGTGAAGTGTTTGCTCAGTCAAATGGGTTAAATAACGGGCAAGAAATTGAAATTCATCAAATACGAATTTCAGCGATTTATGATGAAACTCAAGTTGCGCCAGAAGGTGTGCATCAAGATGGTTTCAAACATATCGCTCTGATCGGTATGGGGCGTCACAATATTGAAGGTGGCGATATCATGCTTTACAACAGCTTCAATGAAGCGCCGTTTTTCCGTAAGACTTTACAAAGTGGTGAAGTGGCGATGCTAGCTGACAATAAGCTTTGGCATAACGCAACTCCTATTCGTTCTGTGATTGATGGCCAGGCTGGTCACATGGATGTGTTTGTATTAACGGCAAAGGAAGCGGTGAATGAACTTCACTCCTAATTTAGTGCGATCGCAGTTCACTGCGCTCCAGCAGACTCATAACGATCTACCCGTGACTTTCCTTGATGGTCCTGGTGGTTCACAAGTGCCTCAATCTGTATTAGAAGCGATGAACGCCTACCTTGGATTTTATAATTCAAATCTAGGTGGTCATTACTTCTCGAGTGAAAAAACAACAGGGCTTATGAAACAGGCTCGTGAGCACGCAGCGGCGTTGGTTAATGCTGAGTCGAGCGATAACATTGTGTTCGGTGCCAATATGACATCGCTGACTTTTCAGCTTAGCCGCTCAATTAGTCGTGGTTGGCAGCAAGGTGACGAAGTTATAGTGACCTCACTCGACCATTACTCTAATGTTTCTAGCTGGCAGCAAGCAGCAGAAGACAAAGGGGCGCTTGTTCATCAGGCTCGTATAAATGAACGGGACTGCACCTTAGATGTTGAGCATCTTTTGTCACTTATCAACCCAAACACCAAGTTGGTTGCCTTAACCTATGCATCAAATACAACCGGCTCCATTGTGGATGTAAAACGAGTAGTTGATGCCGCGCATGCCGTAGGCGCAATGGTATATGTGGATGCGGTTCACTACGCGCCTCACCATTTGGTTGACGTGCAGGGGTTAGGGTGTGATTTCCTTGCTTGTTCGGCATACAAATTTTTTGGGCCTCATGTCGGTATAGCGTATATTGCGCCGAAATGGTTGCATACCCTTCAACCTTACAAGGTCGAGCCAGCAACGAATGAAGGACCAGGAAGATTTGAAACAGGAACTCAGAGTTTCGAAGGGTTAGCGGGCGTGATTGCTGCGGTGAAATATCTTGCGCAGTGGGGGAGAGACCAAGATTCTCTGCGTCAGAAATTGGTTGAGTCATACAAGCAGTTTAATCAACATGAAAGTGCGATTAGTGAAAGGTTCTTATCACGTTTGGCTGATTTAGAGGGCGTTGCTTTATGGGGAAGAACGGAAGCGGATAGTGAACTAAGAACCCCAACTTTCGCGCTGACTTTTGACAACCATACTCCAGAAGAGATCGCCAGAAAGCTGGGTGAGCGCAATATTTGTGTGTGGAATGGTCATTTTTATGCGTTGGGACTTGTTCGCCAGCTTGATTTAGAGCAATCAGGTGGCGTCGTTAGAATTGGCTTCATGCACTACAATACGTTAGAAGAAGTTGACTTGTTGTTTGATGAATTAAAACGCATCATCAAGCCTTAATAGACTGCTTCAATGAAAGACCTCCTACTGAAAGGAGGTCTTTTTGCATTACGCGCTTACTTCCACTTCGTAAGAAGTAAATTTACGAATATTGATCACGCCTGTGTCAAAGATCATGTATTGCCCTTTGATACCCTGTAGAGTGCCTGTTACTTCAGGGTTTTTATCAAAGTTATGTGATGTGATTTTTACAGGGTGCTCCAACACTGGGTAGCTGATCGGTGTGATTTCATTGCTTAGGACTTCAATGGCATCGTCACCAAATTGTGCTTTGATTTGTGCAATTTTCTCTTCAACCAAAGGCAAAAGTTCTTCAAATCGTTGAGCGAGATCTATTGGTTCGCCGTCACCTTTGAGCAAAGTTCGCCAGTTTGTCTTATCGGCGATATGTTTGGCTAACTCAACTTCAATTAAGCCAGAAATGTAGCGCGTTTTGACTTTAAAAATTGGAAGTCCTTGCGTTGCACCTTGATCAATCCAACGAGTTGGGATCTGAGTGTGACGCGTGATGCCCACTTTTAAACTTGAAGTGTTAGATAGGTAGACAAAATGGTCCACCATACAGTTTTCTTCGCCCCATTGAGGTTCTCGGCAGGTGCCTTGATCATAATGGCAAGTTTCTGGCTTCATAATACACATGTCGCAGCTAGCTAGTTTTTTCATACAAACGAAGCAGTGACCTTGTGAGTAACTCTTTTTAGTTTTCTTACCACATGAGCTACAAAAAATATTTCCAGTGTGCGTAAGTGTGATCGATTGACCAATGAAAGGTTTTAAATCAACCAGTTCATCACCCACAGGAAGACGGTAATGGACATCTCCATCCAATGAAGCACGCATTTTGTTAAGCGTACCTTTTGCAATTAAAGACATGACAGTGCTCTTAGTTATAGTCGTAATTCCGTCGCTTTCTTGTTGAAGCAACTGTTCGGCGAGTATAGCAAAATCTTGATCCAATACTCTACGACGCGTTTAGCGAAAAAACTGAGAGCAGTACGTTGAGTTACTACGGGGCTTTATACTGTAACTTACAAGCTGTTTTTAGGATGCATATCAATTTTTTTATGAGTAATTGCTAATAAAAACGAGATAAAATGGAACCAAAGTATTAGAATCATCAAAATGTCGTTCTGTAACTCGTTTGGAAATTCTTGGTTTGAAAGTAGTTCATAAAGTAATTTTTGTTTTAGTCTTAGTGACGATTTTGATTATGCAGCTTTATTGGATGCATGGTGGCAACCTTGTATACAAAATTTTGCCTAGTCAATTTCTTTACCAAGATACCAATGACCAAAGTCAGGGGGGAGCGACAACTTCAAAGATTCAGTTTGATGGTGAAACTGCTATTGTTGAATGTACGCTAGATAAGTCTGAATCTTATGCGTGGCCATATTGCGGCGTTTCAATAAGGTTGACTGATGCCGTGTTTGAAGGTGTTAACCTGAGCGATTTTCATACTATTAGGCTTAATATTGATTTTGATTTTCTTGATGGAGAGCGAGACCCAAGATTACGCTTTTATCTTCGAAACTTTAATCCGGCCTATTCTAAGACTGAGAACGAATACACGCAAAAATACAGTGGCTTAGAATATACACCAGGTGTTGGTCATGGAACGATTGAGATTCCTATTGCCAACTTGCAAGTTATGACATGGTGGTTGGCGGACAACAAGATTCCGATTGAGCATTCTGCTCCTGAATTTACGAATATCACTATGGTAGAGCTAGCAACAGGCTCTAGTTCGAGCGTTGGCCAATACAAGATGACGATTCGAAATGTTGAGTTTGTAGGGCATTACATCTCCGCTGAGAAACTGATGCTAGGGTTACTGGTGTTCTGGGTTACGCTCGCTCTGACCTATAGCGTCATTGAGATCCGCCGCAGCCATCAGTTGATCCTCCATTCGCACTATCGTCAAGATCATCTACGAAAACTAAATCGCGAACTAAAAGAGCAAAACATACATTTTGCAGAGCTCGCTAATCGAGACGCTTTGACGGGAGCGATGAATCGCCATTCAATCCGTGATTGGCTAGATAATAGCTATGGTCAAGACAATCCCAACACAAAGTCTCTCTCGGTCCTCTATCTTGATATTGACCATTTTAAATCGATAAATGATTTATATGGGCATTCAATGGGCGACGATATTTTGCGTGAATTTACCATGGTGGTTCTTGGATCTTTGAGTCCTAGTGAGCGACTTGTCCGCTGGGGAGGGGAAGAGTTCGTGGTATTTTGCCCTGGCCGAAATCTAGAGGAAGCAATGGCATTAGCTGAGAGTATTCGCCACAAGGTCGAAGCACGTATTTGGGTTCATGGCGATCCACTGACAACCAGTATTGGCGTGGCTTCTTTGGGACACGAACGTACAAATGAAATGTTGGCTAGAGCCGATGAAGCGCTCTATGCGGCTAAGCGATTAGGCCGTAATCGCGTGGAAGTAAGCCGTTTACCTACTCAGAAATAGGGGCAATTGGAAGTGCGGGTTGTGCAGCTGAGGCTTGAGGGCTATCGTCTGTCGCAATCTGCACTTCTGGATCTACAGCCGGTAAAATAGGTTCTTTGGGGCCAAGAAATTTAGGCTTGGTGTCGGTGATATAAACATCTAACACGGCTTTGGCTCTAGCGAAAACCTCCCTGATTCTCACTTTAAGCCCAGAATGACGAGTAGGCCCAGGCACAGCAAAGCACTTAGCATTAATGTTGTGTGAGTTAGCAATAAACAGCGCTCGTTCACAATGAAATTTTTGAGAAATAATCAAAAAGTTATCGGTATCAAAGATCTCTTTCGCCCGAACAATCGAGTCTAAAGTTCGAAAGCCTGCGTAATCCAAAAAGATCTTCTCTTCGGGAATTTCAGCTCTGAGAAGATCCCTTTTCATCGTCCATGGTTCATTGTATGAGCGGTGTGCGTTATCGCCACTAAGCAAGAAGTGATCAACCTTTCCTTCATTGTATAAGTCGATGGCTGCATCAATTCGGTGGGTGTAATACTCATTGAGAATTTTTCCAAGATACTTGCTCGTACCAAGAACGACGGCAACATCGAATTTCTCGACCTCAATTCGTTCATTAAAGAGTTGGCTTTGTGCTTGATAAGAAACCCATCTGTCGATAGAAAACAGCAGTATCCCTGAGACGGAAAGTAGGACAAGCAGATACTTGAACCCCTTCAGCAATATTGCCAAATATTGTTGGGAGTCTGTTTTTCTATGGAAGAGTCGTCTCACTAAATTTGTCGGTTCCGCTGTGCCCATGTACCAATAACTATAAAACTGACAATGATGACAAAAACCATGATGCCAGCATCAAGATTGCCTAATGTCCGAGTTAGGTAAGGTGTTGCTTTTACGATGATTAAGCCGTAACCAAACGCGTTAATCAAGATGAAAACGACGGTTCTGAGGACAAAGTTATAGTTTCGGAGTTGGCGTCGAACCAAAGTGTTGATTTCTCCACCAGCCATCACCAAGAAGCAGGCAATGAGCGCGGTTGATATTTCACTTAGGTAGGGAAGCAGGTATTTTGCTGCCGGAGCGAGATAATTGAACATAAGCTTAAATAAAACAGCCCCTATGAAAAGGGGCTGAGATTAGGTTTAGAATGCTGTGCGTTTGTAACGGCGATAAACCGGTTGCCAGAAGCTTGCTTCGATTGCTTCTTCTAACGCTTCGTCAGTGATTTCCAGCGCAACACCTTGCTCGATCGCTTTTTTGCCGACAGCGAAAGCAATCTTCTTCGATACTGAGTGAATAGCTTCAAGTGGTGGCAGAAGTGCACCTTGACCATTGATTGCGAGTGGAGAACATGTTGCCAGCGCGCGGCTTGATTCCATCAACATCTCATCAGTCACACGTTTTGCTTGAACTGCTAAAACGCCTAAGCCAATACCAGGGAAAATGTAGCTGTTGTTACACTGTGCGATTGGGTAGGTTTTACCATCATGAACGACAGGGTCAAATGGACTACCTGTTGCCACCAGTGCTTCACCGTTTGTCCAACGAATAATATCGTTTGGTGTTGCTTCCACACGGCTTGTTGGGTTCGACAGCGGGAAGACAATCGGGCGAGCACAGTGTTTGTGCATCTCTTTGATGACATCTTCGCTGAATAGACCAGGCGCACCTGATACACCGACAAGAACAGTAGGTTTTGCATTACGCATTACGTCAAGCAGTGAGTAACCGTTGCTCTCTGATTCCCAGTCCGCAGTGTCTTTGTGCTTCTGAACAAGACGTTGTTGGAAGTCCAATAGATTTGGCATGCCTTCTTGTAGTAGACCCCAGCGGTCAACCATGAAGACTTGCGAGCGAGCTTGCGCATCAGAAATACCTTCCGAAACCATTTGTGCAATGATCGCTTCAGCAATACCACAGCCTGCAGAGCCTGCACCTAAGAAGGTGACGCGTTGCTCTGAAAGTTGGCTGCCTGCTGCTTTACATGCAGCAAGTAGAGAGCCAACCGTTACTGCAGCTGTACCTTGGATATCATCATTGAAACAACAAACACGGTCTTTGTAGCGCTCAAGTAGAGGCATCGCATTTTTCTGTGCGAAATCTTCAAACTGAATGAGAGCGTCAGGCCAACGGCGTTGAACAGCTTGCATGAATTCTTCAACAAATGCGTCGTACTCAGCGCCTGTAATGCGAGGGTGACGCCAACCCATGTACATTGGGTCTGCGAGACGTTGTGGGTTGTTGGTACCGACATCCAATACGATTGGCAGTGTGTAAGCTGGGCTGATGCCGCCACATGCGGTATACAGAGCAAGCTTACCGATAGGAATGCCCATACCACCGATACCTTGGTCACCAAGACCTAAGATACGCTCACCATCTGTTACAACGATAACTTTTACGTTGTGGTTGGACGCGTTGTTTAAGATGTCGTCAATACGGTCACGGTTTGCGTAAGAGACAAAAAGGCCACGGCCACGGCGGTAAATGTTCGAGAAGTTCTCACAAGCTGCGCCTACGGTAGGAGTGTAGATAATAGGCATCATGGCTGAAATGTGGTTTTGAACTAGTCGGTAGAAAAGGGTCTCGTTGGTATCTTGGATGTTGCGCAGGTAGATGTGCTTGTCCATATCGCTTTCGAAATTGCAATATTGTTGGTATGCACGCTCTACTTGCTCTTGAATGGTTTCGGTATTTTCCGGTAATAAACCTTCAAGATTGAAAGACTTTCGCTCTTGCGCAGTAAAACCGCTGCCTTTGTTTAGTAACGGTGTACTAAGCAGTGCTGGGCCTGCGTAAGGGATATATAGAGGGCGTTTATCGTTATTCATCACTTGCCTATAGTAGGGTGTAGGGCCAATAGACCTTTGGAACTAGGAACCTGAAAATGATAGGGATTCGTTGTCGTGTTGTAAACTGATATTCCTGCAAACAAGGCAGGTTTCAAGATATACTTTCTTGCTTCATGGCTAACTATATACAAACGATGAACAACCTACCAATTAACTCCATTAAAACTTCATTTATCGATCAATTACAGCATCATCATTTGGTGGTGGAAGCGGAAACTGGATCGGGGAAATCGACCTGCTTACCATTGTGGGCGGCGGAGTCAGGACGAGTGTTGGTAGTGGAACCTAGACGAATCGCGTGTACTTCTCTTGCTCAATATCTCGCAGAGCAAAAACAACAGCAAGTTGGCGAATCGATCGGATATGCCATAAAGCTGGAGAATCGTTGTGATGAAAGTAGTGAGGTAGTTTTTGTGACGCCAGGTGTTGCTCTACGCTGGTACTCTGAAACACGGTTAATAGATTTTAGTACCATCATCATTGACGAATTTCATGAACGCCGCTGGGATACGGATCTCTTAGTGGCGTTGCTCAAGCAAACTCAACAACATCGTTTAGTGATTACCTCAGCAACGATTGAAGGTGAAAAGTTGGCTAGGTATGCCGGAGCGCAGCGTTTATATGCCAGTGGGCGTACGTTTGATGTAGCAATAGCCCATCGAGCAAATGATTCGCGTCAGTTGCCAGATAGTCGCTATCTAGAGCAGCGTATAAAAGCGGAAGTAGAAGCGCTATTGGAGATGGAAGGCGATATCTTGGTGTTTCTTCCTGGTCGAAAAGAGATCAGTCAGTGTCAATCTGCGCTAGCTTCATTAGATGATGTGATCATCGCGCCTTTGCATGCTTCTGTGACCGACGAACAGCGCAACATTGCTCTGAATGTCCAAGCTCAGCAAAAAGTGGTTCTGGCGACCAACGTTGCAGAAACCTCACTCACGATTCCCAACATTGTTGCCGTGATTGATTCAGGCTTAGAGCGCCGAACAGAGCAACGAAACGGTCGAACAACTTTAAGTTTAAAGCACGTCTCGAAAGCGAGCGCGAAACAGCGAAGTGGTCGTGCAGGGCGCGTAATGGATGGCATTTGTATTCGGCTTTATGGCGAACATGCTGCCTTAGCAGAAGTGACACCACCGGAACTGCATCGTGAATCATTAACGGAAGCTATGTTAGCGTCGGCAAGTTGTGGCGTTGCTTTGACGAAACTTACTTTTCTTGAAGAGTTACCTGAAAAGTCGGTGCAACAAGCCCATGCGATCTTAAAAACGATGGATGCGATTGATGCTAATGGTTTAGCGACAGAGCATGGTCAACGAATCTATCCATTACCTATAGATGCGCTTTATGCCGATTTGGTGACACGCATGCCAACGAAAGCTCTAAAAGAAGCCATGGTTGATCTGACCGCTGTTCTTGCAACTCCGGCGAATGTATACCGCTTGTCTTCGAATGAAGAGCAAATCGAGAAATTGGCACAAGAAGAACCTTTGGGGTGTGATGGGCAGTTAGCGATTCAAGTTGTTCGTGGAGAAGTAATTCCTGGCGTAACGATTGAGCCTGATGTCTTAAAAGAAGCGCGCGGCTTGGCGATACAGATGAGAGAAGTCTTCGAGTTGCCGCAACTTAGCGTAGCGTCACGATATGAGCATCAAGCATTAGTAGAGGCAATAGCAAGTTTACATCCCGAGCTTCTTTTTGTTCGTCGTGAGAAACGCCAAGACGCTCTGGCGAATGGGAAGTTAGAAGTTGTTCTCGGGCGTAATTCGAGAATGAAAAATCACACACAAGCGGCGTTAGTGTTGGATACACACAGTTTACCAGGGCGAGGCGTTAAGCAAACACTAAACCTGGCAACTTTTACCATGCCAGCGGACTTAAAGTTGATTGAGAGGTTAGTGTTAGGTGAATGGCAACAAGGAGCAGTCGTTGAGAGTGATGGTCTGCCAATGCTACAGATGGAAATGTATTACGCAGGTCGACGAGTAGCGAGTCGATTGGAACCCGCGCGTGGCGAGTTTGCGGTTAAGCCTTTGCTAGAAGCAGTAAAGAGTGGCAACTATTTCCCTGGTTTTGCTAAAAAGCGAAGCAATCAAATTGAACATTGGAAGCTCTATGTCGCTCTGGGTTTAGATGAGAATCAGAAACAGCCACAAGAGTTAAGCTTTGACTCTTGGTTTAGCGAGCAACTAGAGATGCTGGAGCTGACTGAACCCTCCGAGTTAGAGATGTTCTGTGAAGATGACTTTACATTTGAAGGCATTCCATATTGGGAATACGACGACTTTAGTGAGACTTATCCATTCGAGTTAGCGTTAGGGGATCTGCAGCTCACGGTTGAGTACCAAGTTGCTAAGAAGCTTATTTATGTGGTGTATCGCGATGGTTTACGTAAAGGTGACCCAAAACGCTGGGAGTTACCTAAGTGGACGGGGTGGCGAATTCAATACAAGAAAGCGAGTCGTATTGTTGATGTAAGATAGGGATGAAATTATTTGGTGGCCAAAATATTAAGCAACCGAATTCGTATGTATTTTTATTGAACACATGTTGTTACAAGTCTGGTTTTTATATAGCTTTTTCAAACGGAGAAGGGGTATAAAAGACCATTGTCTTATATCCTATTGCTATATGAAGAGGTTTCGTGGATATTTAGAATACTGTGTTGCCGTTATTACGGGGGATGATATGGAGCATCAGGGCAAGACAAGTGTGGTGTTTGACTATACCTCTTTTCTCGGAGCATCTTGTTCTAAGAGATGGACTTTCTTAGAAGCGATGAGTACTTTCGCGCCGATTTTTAGCTTAGCGTGGAAGAATACGATTAAAGATACTGTATCAGTAGAAGACCGCTTGTGGGAGCAAGCTATGAAGTCATTGTCGGCGAGTCGAAGTGACGTTGTTAACATCGTGACGTTAGTTCAACTGGCAAAGAGCGAAGGCATAGAAGAAATCAAACTAGTGATGCCTTATGAACTCGATAATGAACAGTTAGAGCGAGTGAGTCACCGCTCGCATGCGACGATTTCGCGATTGCAACAAGACGAATTTATGATAACTCTATAAGGCCTCAATTGAGGCCTTTTCTTTTTTCTTTGCCTAATATCTAGTTACTAAATTCTTAATCTTTCCTCGTAACTCACATAAGTCCTTAAACTAACGCTATATTATAGGTGTTGCACGACATTTCATTTCTTATCGTGCTCAACTAAGGAAAGGTGAGGTGAGAATGGATTCAAGAAAGATTGGGCTGTTATCTCCGGTTTTGATCGCTTTGTCGTTTCCGGTGCTAGCGCAAAGTAATGCGCTTGATAAGGGCTTTAACTACGAACAAGTTTATGCAGATCTGAGTGCAGGTTCCCTTAATGAAAATATCGGCGTAAACAGCGATGTCTCTGCATTTGGCGTGGGTGGTAATTATCAAATTCGTCGTAATTTATTTGCTAGCTTAGATTATGAAGCTCGGTTCATTCATCCTAAAGAGACAACGACAGAGATTTATACCTTGTTGCCAGGCGTGTTTTATCGTTTCAACGTCCATCAAGGCTTAGATTTTGTTACAGGTGCGAAAACAGGTCTCGTGTGGGCAAACCAAACGAATAACGAAACCGATAAAACCATAACTAAAGATAGTCGATTGATGTGGGGTGGATTGGTGGGGTTACGCTATCAGTTAACGTTCAATTGGCACTTAGAGGCGATGGCGGAATTCAGACGCAGTGATGTAATCGATGAAGAGGTCTATACATTTAGAGGTGATTACTATATTACTCCACGTATCACTTTTGGCGCTTTTTATAAGCACAGAGAAAAAGAGAGAAACACAGCCAATGAAGGTGGTGTCGGTATGAAGTTTTATTATTGATATTGTTATACAAAAAGAGCCAGCGCAATGCTGGCTCTTTTTATTTGTATAGTTTCGGTGCTATAGAACTGCTGCGATACCTTTACAAAGTGGCAGCATGTTTGATTTGGTCATGCCAGCAACGCTGATACGTCCAGAACCTACGATGTAGATAGCAAATTCATCTCTTAGACGATTTACTTGCTCTTTAGTTAGGCCAGAGAAAGAGAACATACCATTTTGACGTTCGATGAAGCTGAAATCAGCATCTACGCCTTGCTCTTTTAGTGTTGCAACGAAAAGCTCGCGCATGTCTTGGATGCGATCACGCATCTCTTTTACTTCTTGTTCCCACTCTGCACGAAGCTCTGGGTTATTCAGAATGTGCGTTACAACAGCACTGCCGTGTGCTGGTGGATTTGAGTAGATAGAACGGATGATTGCTTTAACTTGTGAGAACGCTGTTGTAGCGACTTCTTCAGATTCAGCAACCAGTGTAAATGCACCAACACGCTCGTTGTAAAGGCCAAAGTTTTTAGAGAATGAGCTAGCAACAAGAATTTCTTTATTGTACTGAGCGAAGATACGCAGACCTGCTGCATCTTCTTCAACGCCTTTTGCGAAACCTTGGTACGCAAAGTCGAATAGAGGAAGTAGTTTCTTCTCAGCAACCAACTTCGCTAGAACTTCCCATTCTTCCGCAGTAGGGTCAATACCCGTTGGGTTGTGACAGCAGCCGTGCAGAAGAACGATATCGCCTTCTGCTGCTTTTTCTAGGTCAGCAACCATAGCGGCAAAATCTTTCGCTTTGGTTTCAGCGTTGTAGTAGCTGTATTGGGCAGTTTCAATACCAGCCGCCGTAAATACGCCATTATGGTTTGCCCAAGTTGGGTTACTGATCCAAATTTTAGCGCCGTTTAGCTGACGTTTAATGAACTCACCAGCAACACGAAGTGCACCTGTACCACCTGGCGCTTGTGCTGTTTTTGCTGATTTGTTCGCAACAATCGATGAATCTGCGCCAAATAGTAGTTTTTGCACAGCTAGACCGTACTCAGCAGTACCTTCAATAGTTAAGTAAGATTTGGTTTTTTCTGTCTCTATTAGAGCAGCTTCTGCTTTTTTAACAGTGGCAAGAACAGGTGTTTCACCTTGCTCGTTTTTGTAAATACCAACACCAAGGTTGATTTTTTCTGCACGAGCATCTTTTTTAAACTCTTCAGTAAGGCCGAGGATAGGATCTGCCGGTGCAGCTACTACTTTTTCAAACATTTTGATCATCCGTGTAAGTCGAAGTGGGTATAGGCTATTTATACCTTCCAACCTAACGAGGTACAACCGTTAATCTGAACAAAAGTAAACAAAATTTATATTTCGGCAATAAACATAGCGAAGGGACTATTTTACTGAGTTTTACTACCGCTAATATTCTAAGAGTCTGTGCATAATCTGCTAATTAATTGAGTAATTTGTAATCGCGCATAAATTATTTGAAAAAGATGAAACGACATGGCTGTCTTAAAAGTGGTTCATCTTTGCCTAGGTATATGAACTTATTTTTATAAAATACTGCTTGGTTATTAACTGTTGGCATACAAAAGGAGAAATAAGGTGCTTAGGAAAACAATAGTTATTTTATCATCAGCTTTGTTTATGACTGCGTGTGGTGGAGGCGGTAGTAGCGACGATAATCCAGTCAATGAAAATGCGGGGGCTCCGGAGCAGGTCTCTACTTATTCTGGCTCTTTGGTGATACCTGATGGGGTACAAGCGAGAAGTGCAAGAGCGTTAGCGCACGATACTTTCGTTTCTTACAGTGTTTCATGTCCGAATGTCCCTGATGGATATAAACCGATGGCTAAAGCGACCGTCGCAATGGAGGATGCCGATGGTAATCAATTGGGTGAGACGACAACCAGTGATGCTTGCGGTGTATTTACATTGCAGATATCTAAAGATGAGAACATTAGTGAAGACTCTGTGATTAGCGCTAATTTAGATGGTTTCAAAGAGCTCAAAGCTCACGCGCAAAACTTCAAACAAACGGGTGATGGTAACGATACAGATGTAATTGCCTCTACCATTCCTACTACTGCAACCTATGTTATTAGCGCCATTCAAAAAGCCAGTGGTGACGAGCTAATGTTCTCAGTGACCGATACGGTAACTAACAATGCCGTTATACAGTTGACCAAATCAGCATTTACTGTCAGCGTAAATGATCAACCTTTGGCTATCTCTGCTTTGAATACTTCTGATCAACTTGGTGTTGCGAGTAGTAATGTGATTGCCTTGGATGCAAGTGGTTCGATGTATAGTAAGGTGTTGGATGAGAACAATGACTATGTGACTGATGCGGATGGTAATACGTACACCTTACACCGCTTAACAGCTCTAGCTGCTCATCAATTTGTCTCAGAAAAAAGTGCCGCTGATGAAGTTGGCGTAATGGCTTTTGATGGCAGGGTAGAGCTAATTGACAACACATTATTGGCCAATTATGCGTTGACGGATGTTAATGCGAATAGTGTAACGTTTGATTATTCCAATGAAAGTTTTGTCACTGAAAAAGAAAAACTGCATTTTGCTGTTGATTTCTATAACCCAGAATCACATATGTGGATTGGAAGTCAGGTTGATGCAAAACACGATGCTCGAACGGACATTGTTCACAAAACCAATGGATATTATCGCTGGGGTGGCGGCACTGAGCTTGAAGGGGCTATTGAAGATTCTCTAACCGCACTACAAAATCGCAATAATGCCATTAAACGTATATTTGTGATGACAGACGGAAATAGCTATTTCAGCGACCGAGATGGTTTGATTGACACTGCTGTCGCTAACTCTATTCCGGTACATGCTGTTGCGGTAGGTGCAAACGCCAATGAGACGGATCTTAAAGAAGTTGCTGATCAGACGGGCGGTACTTATTACAAAATTGTCGATGGGCAGAACTTAGTCGGAATTTATTCATCGTTACAGACCACCATTAAGTACGCGTATTTGGCCGAGCTTAGTACACCTCTTCAAACTGGCGATGTAGTAAAACTGAGCTTAGAAATTAATGGTGAAACGGTTGAACGTACTATTACCATTCAATAGTAACGAAAAAGCGCCCTTAGAGTAGGGCGCTTTCTTGTCAAAACTAAGACGCTTTGTTCATTTCCATTTCGTTCTCTGCTCTTTCCATATTTCGGTACTTATCTGCAATGGCAACGAACTGTTCTTCTATTGCAATAAAAGCATCGACGAGTTCAGGATCAAAGTGTTGTCCATTGCCTTCGAGGATGATGGATTTGGCTTTTTCGTGACTAAATGCCTTCTTGTAAACTCGTTCCGAGATTAAGGCATCATACACATCGGCTATCGCCATTAGTCGTCCTGAAATAGGGATATCGGCACCTGAAAGCTGATTAGGATAGCCGGAGCCATCCCATTTCTCGTGGTGAGTCAACGAGATCTCTTTAGCCAACTGAAGGAAACTGTTACTGCCTAGCTGCTTTTCTGCCATCGACAGAGCTTTCGCGCCAATTTCAGGGTGATCTTTCATTACTTCAAACTCTTCGTCAGTTAATTTGCCTGGCTTGAGCAGAATATTGTCTGGGATACCCACCTTACCTACGTCATGTAACGGAGCCGACTTGTAAAGAAGCTCAATATAGGTTGGCGTAAGTAGTGCTTTATGATGCTCAAATTGACTTAAGTACTGAGCGAGTGCGCGGATGTATTCTTGCGTCCGTAAGATATGGGCACCCGTTTCATTGTCTCTTGACTCCGCCAGTGCCGAAAGACTGACAATAGCGACATCACGCGTGGTTTTCACTTCGTCTTGACTGGACTCTAAACTGTCTAGCATTTGGTTGGTCAGAGAGGCCATCGAGCCAAGCTCATCGTGTTCGAATATTGGCAGTCGGGCTTGTGTATTGCCTTTTGTCACTTCTACTAAAGAGCATTCTTGAGAAAGTAAAATCTTATGCATCAATTTAGACCATAGAATCATGATGCTAATGGCATAACCACCTAAGACGATCGCAATAAAGATGAACTCTTTAATTACGCTAATTTTACCTGTGCCATCGAATACGCGCTCAGGGTTGTGCTCGAGCCAAAAAATGTCCT
>Ga0209272_10001420_pt1 | contig 15175 bp, 9 predicted proteins | sample tdDd002_FD_187125 | JGI IMG/M metagenome (GOLD analysis project Ga0209272, IMG submission 187125) | Marine sediment microbial communities from the Atlantic coast under amendment with organic carbon and nitrate - tdDd00.2 (SPAdes)... | ecosystem: Environmental > Aquatic > Marine > Coastal >... | reverse complement strand
TCAGGTATAACATTAGATGATGTAAAAGGTATTCCTGTATGGGAATTGCCTATGTGGCAAAACAATAAAGAATTACAGCATAATTTGATGTTCACGCTGGGTCACATTTTTAGTTTAGAGGAAGCTACGCGCATGGACGCTATAGCGATAAATTCTGATGGTGATTCAGTTGAACTGGATTTGCAGTTAAAACCAATTATTGAAGACGGTAAAGTAGTCCGTATTATGGGGATTGGTTATAATATTACAGAACTTGTGAAAGCCAAAACATTTCTAACAAAACGTGAACGTCAAATAGGTGCTTTTTTCAAGTATTCAACTCAGGGATATTTCTTTCAAATGCTTCCTGTAGAAGCGTTGATACCTGATCCGATTACAGTAGAATTTGTAAATCAGGTTTATGATGCACAAAATTTGGAAACTCTCAATATGCAGGTTATTGAGTATATTGGTTTAGACACCTCATTAGAGTATGATGAACACTTTGATATCGTTTCCCAGTTGGGTATTTCAGAGAGTGAACGAATATCTATATGGATTGAAATGATTAGTACTGGAATTGCCAGTAGAAAAGTAGAGTTGTTAAATCATAAAACAAAAAATAAAGTATTTCTTGAGCTTAAGTTTGTTGCTATCAAAATTAATGAAGACAGCTTTGAGGGCAACTTTTGTATAGTCTCAAACATAACACAGGAGTATGTGTATGAGAAAGAACTCAGTTTTTTGGCGAACAAGGATTCGTTGACTGGTCTGAACAACCGCCGTAATTTCAAACGATTAGCAAGTGCAATGTTAAAAGATAGTTCAAAAGTATATACCGCAGCAATGATGGATATTGATAAATTTAAGGCTGTAAATGACACTTATGGTCATGATGTAGGAGATATTGCCATTAGAAGTGCAGCCGATATTATTGAATCAGTTATTGGAAATCATGGTGTAACAGGTCGGTATGGTGGTGAAGAGTTCATTATTCTTCTGAAAATGGATGCCGTAGAAACACATGAAATATTGGAAGAGGTTAGAATCGGTATTGAACATGCAACGATTAGTTATGGAGCTGGAAATATTAAGCTGACAATCAGTGGTGGATGTTGTTCATTTGAGCAAACTTCTGATGAGAGTCTAGATCAGGCCATAATTCATGCGGATCAGGCATTGCTGGAAGCAAAAAAAACAGGGCGAAACAAAGTAATTACTTATAATGATGAACTCCATGGTATAAAAGCCATTGATAAACTAACAGGTACGTATACAAAGAATGCATTGCTTTATAAACACACTCAATTCCATGACAATCTTCGAAAGTCAGATATTTTTTACGGTATTGTTATCATACGCTTGAATACCCTCGTTGTAAGTCAGCTTGAAATACTCAACCAATATGTTAAACAGATTGCAAGTATGTTAAATAGTATGTTGAGAGATCATGACATTGTGGGAAGATATGATGATATGACATTTGTTGTATTGGTTCATAATGTCGATCAACGTGTCGTGAGAAATATAAAAGAGCGAATAGTTATTGCCTCAAAAAGACTGAGTGAGAAGTTTGACAATCTTGTCGAAGCTCATGTGTCAGAGGCCGCAATTAATGATTGGTCTCTTAAGATTGATGATATCTATGATGATTTGAATGCAGATACAAATAATGAGTGAACTTAATCAATTAATCATTCACTAAACTCATTAATCTCATCCTGCATCAGCTGTACTGTTTGTCTATCCAAATTGTACTTGCTGTAGGCAAGGGCTGCCAAAGTGAAAACTGTAATACTGCCTAGAGATAAAAACACACCCAACATGGTTGCTGTTGAGTTTTTTTGGATTGTCAGGGATGGGTCGAACTTTATGAGATCAAGGACAATACCGAATATAAAAATAGTGATTGATTGTGAAATTTTGTAGCCAAAAGTCAACATGCCATAATAGACACCCTCGTTGCGTTCTGATGTCTTGTATTCCTGTTGGTCAACGGTATCAGCAATCATTGAATAAGGGATTGAGAACAGGCCGCTTGATCCAAAACCAGTAACGATTGCATAAGAGAGTAAGAGTAAATAATTGAGTCTTACTTGTGCCTTGAACATGACAAGAGCAAATAAAATGAGACATCCAAGAATGGATATTTTCAGGCCAAGTTGAATTGCATTTTTCTTATCAATTCTCTCAGCTATTTTTGCCCAGATGGGTTGTGCGAGTATACATACTAAAAACTGCACTCCAAAAATAACTCCAATTTGGCGAGAGTCTAAATAAAACGAGTATGTGAAAGTGTGTAAACCGATAGTGGTAATGATTGCTGAAGCCATATTTGTGAATAGGAATCCGAAGAATACAGCTCTGTAGTCCTTTTCAGACAAATTGAATTTAATCTTCTTAACAAATTGGGTGGAAGAAAACACATTGGCTCCACTTTTAGACTTCGCTAAAATAGGTATGAATTCTTTTGTACTTGTATAGGTAATGAGCCCAGAAAACAGCATAATAATGGATGCTGTTAGAGCAGCGTATTTATAGGACTGCGGATTCAATTGACCCATAGGCCAGTCGGGTGTACTCCTGAAAATTATAAACATGAATCCAGCAGTGTTTATAAGGATTGCAAAGAGAAAAAATAACGTTTTGATGGTCTGAATGGTCGTGCGCTCATTATAGTCTGAACTGAGTTCAGCGCCCAAAGCGGTATAGGGAGTTACGAAAACAGTCATAAATGTTTTAACCATTAAGACTGAGGTGAGTATCCAACTGAATTTATGAAACATAGAAAGATCAGGACTCACATTCCATAGTATTATATTTGAAATCGATGCGAAGACTGTTCCAAGTAATATATAAATATGCCGTCTCCCAAATCTTGAATGGGTGTTGTCAGAGATGTAACCCATGAGAGGATCGCTGACCGCGTCCCAAATAACACTTATAGATATAATCAGTCCAATGAGGCTCCCAGGCATTCTTAGAATAACAGTGGCGTAAAATACCAAGTATGAGGAGAGCATCTGAGAAATTAGTCCGAAGCCAAGGTTTCCAGATCCGTAGCCAGCAATTCTAAATACTGTTATATTCTTTGTTTTAAAAATGCGCATAGAGGACTCCTTTCTTCTGATATATGTAATACTCTTATACCCGAATTGGCGTGTAATAAATGATGGCGGTCTCATTTCCATTAACCTGTTAAAATTGACAAACTAACCCAACAATGCTACACTTTCCGTACGAACAATTCATTGTGGAGGTGCGAAGTTTGAAGAAGACATTATACGGTGAAGACTTAGCCGTAGATATTGAGGCAACAATCGATGCAATTCAAAACATCTTGGAGCTTGATGAGAATTACGTTGCTGAATTTCAAAGAACAATAGACACGTACTTATCAACCCATCTATTCATTGCATTTGTATTATCGTCAATTCTATCGATAATATTGGCCTATGCTCTAAGTCCATTTAAGTACTGGACGTGGTTCTTTACGGGTGTATTTGTTTTCTACATAGTTGCGGTTGGGCAGATCGAAAAGGTTTTTGTAAAAAAGAGAATTGAAGCAAAAAAAGACATCTATCTGAGCTACCCAAGAGAGAGGGAGAAGCTTATTGATATGTTGAGAATGGCATCTTCAGTACCTGAAGCGTACTGGCATGTTCAAGCGCTTCAAATCATGAGACTGTATGTGATTAACGGACGGGCAGACACTATAAAAGAGGCTATAAATCTTCTGGAGCATGAGATTCGTGTTGATCAACAATTGCAGAGTCTCAGAAACATTGAGAAACAATTAGCCAAACCTCAAGTTGGATATTTCATAGAATTCTAAAAATGTGAGCCATGAGCGTAATAACGTTCGTGGCTCATTTTGGATTTAAGATGAATGCACTATCAAAGGCCATGAAGGTGAGGGTGTTATATTAATTGATACTGGCATGCTTTTCTAAAATCCAAGCCAACTATTTTGCTCTCATAGTCATGTTATAGATGCTGATGGTATTGAAAAACTTCGTGGATGGATAGCATAATCTATGTTAAAATAACAATTGTTGAACATTCACCTATTTTGACTCAGACGGAGATAAAGCCATGACAGAAAAACAAAAACAAACTCGATTTATACTCTATTTCATGATCGTAGCCGTGTCTGCACTAGGACTGGGACTCAGCAACAATGTCATGTCGAACTTCTTGAAGGACGCTTACAACGTAACGGCTTACCAACGTGGACTCATAGAGTTCCCCAGAGAGCTTCCGGGCCTGATTGCGGTCTTTATTATTGGAAGCCTGAGTTTTATGAGCGATATACGGATTTCCATCCTGTCGCAGATGCTCGGTATTTTTGGGATTGCTGTGTTGGGTTTGACAACGCCAACCTTCAACATCATGCTGGTTTTTATTTTTATCCATTCTATAGGCATGCACATCTTTATGCCAATGAAGGATGCCATAGGTGTATCTCTCGCAGAGCCGGGGATGCTCGGCAAGAGAATGGGCCAGTACAAAGGTATAGATACAGGCTTTAGAATGATTGCAGGCCTCATCGTCTTCTTCGGTTTCAGGTACGGGGGATTCAGCTTCGAGACCGATCTGAAATGGACATTTGTGATCGCTGCGGTCATGTTCACCGGTGTTGTTTTCTTGCTTGTTGCGCTGGCGCGGTCGATTGAAACAGACGGGCCGCATCCGAAAAAGCAGCGTTTTATTTTCAGAAAAGAGTACAAGTATTACTATATTCTCGTCATCCTGTTTGGGGTGCAAAAGCAGATCATGATGGTTTACGGGCCATGGGTGCTCATAGACCTGCTCGGCAAAAGGGCCGATACCATCGCAGTTTTAAATATCATAGGCGCAGGGATCGGTATATTCTTTATTCCAGCGCTGGGCAGATGGCTGGATAAGTTCGGCATCAAGAAGCTGATGTATGTGGATGCTCTTTCGTTCATCGTTGTCTATTCACTCTATGGTTTTCTGACGGCGACGTTTGTATCTGGTGCATTACAGTCGATGACCCTAGCTGTATTCCTCGCTTATGCAATATTTATCATCGACAAGATGTCGACACAGATGAGCTTGATTCGTACAGTATTTCTCAAGTCGATCTTGAAAGAACCGCAAGATTTAACACCTACGCTGTCCCTGGGCATGAGCATGGACCACTTCGTTTCCATTATATGCGCCTATATTGGCGGTATGGTCTGGATGCGTTTCGGACCGCAGTACATATTCTTCTTTGTTGCGTTCCTGTCGCTTGGGAATCTGTATGTGGCTGTAAAGCTGAAGGAGACTCCTTAAATGGATAAGTATAGACAAATTAAAAATGTAGTGAATGAGAAGTGCTCTTTCGTATGTAATATATGAAGGAGCTTTTTTATTCTTGCATAAAAAGGGTTCCCTTGCAGAAGGTATATAGGTATAATAGCAACGATAGTCAAAAATTTACGTCTACGACTTTGAATATAAAGGTGAAAATATGAGAGAAAGAAAAGCAGCATTCTCGAAAACTACAGCACTGGGCGTTGCCATAGGGATATTTGTTTTCGTGTTCTCTCTAGGTGTATTGCTTGCACAGATTCAAGTGAAGGTTGTCAAAGAGAAAGAAAATCTTGAGGTGACTCGGAAACACTTCGATTTGGTTGAAGATACGCATGATTTTCTGGACCGTAATGTCAGCTTGCTCAAAGGATTCTCAGCGTACATCCAAATGCATGACGAATACCCCGATGAGGAAGTGTACGAGCTGTTGAGCATTTTGCTTGATGATCGTCTCAATGAACTTCGCAATGTGACGGTATTTAAAGACACGACAATAGCCTGGATTTATCCGCTAAAGGGGAATGAGCAGGCCATTGGTGTAGACCTGTCGAAAGTTCCTGAGCAAGCTGAGGCTGTTCAACAAGTGAAAAATAACTTGGAGACATTGTTTGTAGGTCCTATTGATCTGGTTCAAGGAGGGACAGGCTTCATCGTGAGAATGCCCATAATGAAGGACGATGCATTTTGGGGTATGACGAGTATTGTCCTGAAAGGTGAATACGCATTCTCATTCATAGAAGAAGATTCAGAGCGGAACGGCATCCGTTATTTTATTACCCATCATGGTGAACCAGAGAAAATTATCCATGGTGATCCGGCAGTGCTTGACGCTTCACCACTTCTATTTGAATCCGTTTCGATAATAGGGAATTGGGATATGTATGTTGTGCCTGAAGAGGGTTGGACAAACCACAGTAAGTGGTATATTGAAATTGTTACAGTGGCTGTTTTGCTGGGAGCCTCTATCTCAAGACTGATGTATAACTGGATGTTAAAGTACACAAGCATTTTAGATGACAGAAGCAGGCTGGAACGAAAATCTGTTATGGACAGTTTTACTGGAATCTACAACAGGGATTATTTCGATGTAAGAGTGGCGGAAGAAATTGCCCAATCGGATAGATTGAATCATCATCTTTCTCTGATTTATTTTGATCTTGATTACTTCAAAGAGGTGAATGATAAGTTCGGACATACTGCTGGTGACAAAGTACTTCGTTCTGTTGTAAAGGCCGTTGAGTTCTCAACCCGAAAAGGGGATGTGTTTGCAAGATGGGGTGGTGATGAATTCATAATCCTATTAGCGCATACAGATTTATGTAGCGCTGTGATTGTGGCTGAAAAGCTCCGATCCACTGTGGCAGCTTTAGAATTTGAACATAACATTAGTATTTCAGCCAGTTTGGGTGTATCTGAACGTGTTCAACATGAATCTTGGGATTCGTGGTTCCAAAGGACAGACAAGGCACTTTATAAGTCCAAAGAGCATGGCAGAGGCCGGGTGACAACGAGTGATCACAATGAAGAATCGACTCATATTGAAGTAACCGGTTAAAAAAGGACCAGAGCATCTACAGAAATGTAGATGCTCTTTTTTATTTTTTGAGATTTTTCAAAAGATCAGATTTTGTTCCGATCCAGTACACAACTTCTACACATTTCGGGATTAATCTAGGTACATCAAATAAAACACATCAGACGAGTACACACAAAACGGGAACAATAAATGAGGAGGATGAATTATGAAATCTTTAATGAGAAAAACAATGAGCATTATGTTGGCAGCAACTTGTATGGTAGGTACAGCGGCATTTGCAGACACGAACGGCACACCGGAAGGATATGACGGGAATGTGTATGATGAAACTTCAATTCAAGTTATCGAAATGGAAGCTTGTTCAGCAATTGATCTGTTAGGCGGCATTCCTGAAATTATCTCAGGTCCAGATCGTGAAGATCTTGAAGTGATTCTGGCAGAGATCGACGAGTACAATGCAGCTGGTGATTATGAAATGGCCAATGAACTTTGGGAAACCGTATATGCAATTCTAAGCCAGTATGAGTGCGAAAGCACACAACCTGAAGAAAATCAGTCAGATGAGGAAATGATTGAGGATATGATTGCAAGTCTGGAAGAGCGAATTCAGCGTTACGAAGCAGCTGGTGAATTTGAGATGGCAGAAGAGCTACGAGCGGAACTGGATAGAATTTTAATGGAAGTTTACGGTGAGCAAGATCAAGAAGAGCCGATCGATCCTGATGCATGGGAAGATCCGGACGCTTTTGAAGATCCACAGGAATTAGAAGATCCGGATATGCCGGAAGGTTCAGAAGCTTTCCCGGTTGAACATCTGATTGCGGAGCTGGAAGCTGAAATTAACCGATTAGAAGAGATGGGTGCATTTGAAGAGGTAGATGCACTAAGAGCTGAACTGGAAAGACTGTTTGCAGAGCTTGAGGGTGATGATCCAGGTATGGAGCATGACGAGCATCAACCTATGAATCCAGAAGATGTGGACATTGAGCAGATTATTGCAGAGACAGAAGCTGAAATTGGACGTCTTGAAGACGCTGGCGAGTTTGAAGCGGCAGACGCACTAAGAGCAGAACTGGAAGGTTTCCTGAATGAATTCCACGGCGAAGAACACGACATGCACATGGATTCGGAAAATGATTCAGAAAACAATATAAACATTACGGTGGAAGACATTCTAAACAAAGCCGGTCATGATGTGGCACCTGAGAATATGGAGATTCTTCAGTACTTGGTAAATGAGATCAATGAACTGTTTTAAGACGAAAGACTCAAAATGAGATTTAGATATCAATAGTAGAGAATGCCGGTCGCAGGTGATGCGACCGGCATTCTCTACTTGAATAGGATTAGGTGCTCTGATCTCAAGTAAATTGCATGTAAAATTCAAATGTAACAATATACCAAGTGAATGTGCAACTTGGTTTTTTTATGTGCACAAATGGGTAACTACTTTAACAGAGTTTACAAATATTATGGCAATTATATAGAAATTATTATAATCGTAAAATATCAGTAAAATAAGCGATTTGATGAAGGTATAGATTGCTGCACAAGTACTTTTTAAGGAGATCTCTATGAGCAAAAAAGAAAAGTCATATAAACGCATAAAGAGAATACCATTTAAATTTATACCGATTATGACAATTGCATTCTTATCCATCAACATACTCGGCTTGGCTTTGCCGTTAACAATGAAAAAGATTTATGGAAGTGTCATTGCAAACCGGTCATATAATGAGCTCAGTCTGCTTATATTTGGTTGTTTAGTTGCTTTGTTTCTTGAGTCTATTCTGAGAAAAGCCAGAGACTCCTCAACCAAATGGATTGCATCGAAATACGAGTATCAGTTGTCTGGTTTATTAATAAAAAAAATATTAGGCTCATATAATCATAAAGAAGTGAGTGGCAGTTATTATTCTGATCTTGAAAAACTGAAATCTGCAAAAAAAATTGCATCATTTTACTCAGCAAGAGTTTATCAGGTTTTTATAGATCTGCCATTTATTCTAATCTTTCTATATTTCATATATATTCTTGGTGGTTCCATTGTTTGGGTGCCGATTGTATTATCCATATTGTACGTTATGAGCATAATGATTGTTTCGATTGCCTATTTTAAGCACCGTAAAGCTCAAATTAAAGAAACGGATGAGGTTATGGCACAGCTGACAGAGACGCTCGACAAGATCCATCTTGTTAAAGCGGCTGGAATAGAAGATGTACATATTAGTAAGTTTAATCAGGCGGTGAGAAAGAACGCTGAAAGAGAATTTTACTGCAATACTTATGCGACCATTCCAGAGTTGATATCTTCAAATTTCTCACAGCTTAATCTTTTTACATTACTTATATTTGGCGGATACTTAATAACTCAGAATAGAATTACATTTGGCGAAATTACAGCTTGTGTCATGCTGGGAGGAAGAGCAATAGCACCGATTAAAAGTATTATGAAATTATACCTCCAAAGGCTGGATGTTAAGATTCTTAAAGAGCGAATTGATGAAGTTTTAACTAGAGAAGATCAGTATGATAAAGAGGCACCAGATTTCCCAGAGGATATCAATGGCACAATTGAGATCCTTGATCTTAATTATAAAAACGTTCAGACAGGAGAAATGGAATCAACGACGTGTCATATACCGGCAGGGAGTTTTACACATGTTAGTCCAAGTGATTTCCTGTCTTATAGAGAGATTTTCTATCGTTTAACAAGTCGAGAAAAGATTTCAGGTGGAAAAATACTAATAGATAATTTAAATATAGCGAAGTGGAACATGAATAGTCTGACGGGTAAAATTGAATATTTGTCTGAATCTGTAGGCATTTACAAAGGGAGTGTAATTGACAACATCACCTACTTTAATAGAGAAAGCAACAGTCAAGCCTATGAGGCCGCTGTACTAACGGGATTGGACGAGTTGGTCAGTTCAATGACAGATGGTTTCGAAACCCAAATTGAATCTCATTCAAAGAATTATCTGTCTGCTGCGTTTATGCAACGACTGAATTTGACCAGAGCTCTAGTTGTTCGACCAAGAATTCTCATAATTGACCGTATTGATGAAAGCATGGATGAAGAGACTTTGCAGATCTTCATTTGGATGCTTGAACGATTTAAAGATAAAATGACAATTCTAATAGCCTCAAATGATGAAAGAATTCGGTCAATGTCAACACACAGTATGACAAACGGTTTAGACACTAAGGCGAGTTTTGCAAACAGTGAATCGTAAGTCAGGTTAAGCTGTTATGGATTGAAGGGGTGAAGAGTATGAATGATGAAAAGTGGGTTGCATGGGCCATTCAGACATCACGTAAATGGGCAGATGTTGAGGATATTCTCAAGTATACCAATATTGATTTTATAGACAATGATCATAGGATTTTAATTGAGTATGCTCTGGATTTGAACAGAGTCATAACAAAGGCTCAGACAAGCTTTACAATGGACCTGATTCATGAAACAAAGGATGTTCTTAATCGATTCTACGAATACGCTGTGGATCATTTTCATAGAGAAGAAATCTTCATGGAATTTTATATGTTGCCGAATGTCGAAGCACATAAACATGAACACAATCGGATACTAAGCATTTTAAGACGTGCCCTGGATGATTTTGAATCTGGGAAAGTCAAAGTCAGTGTAAAGCTCAAAATGCAAGTTATGGATTGGTTGATCAAGCACGTGAATATTATTGATTACAATTTCTTTGACATTAATAATTGGAGTAATAATTTAGTGAATGCGTCTCATTTGGATGAAATTAAACCAATAATTCACTTGACGGGAGTTGGAGATATTGATCATCAGCACATGACGCTCACGGGTATGGCCATAGATCTAATACATGAGGTAGAGAAAGTTTTGTCAGATGACGAGATTATTAAGTGCTTTGACGATTTTATCAATTATGCCAAGTATCACTTTGAATATGAACACCAGTTTATGATGAAATATTCAATTGCTGAAATGCAGGATCATCTTAAAGAACATGACTATTTTATAAATAAATTGACAGAGTATAAACATGAAGCACTTGAAAAAAAAATGGATCTCAACAGTGTTAAAAGATGGACTTTGACGTGGTGGATCAAGCATATCAATCTAATTGACCGCAAATATTTTTCATTTAAAAGCTGGGCTTCAGATGTTATAGAAAAAGCACATACAATGGATGAAGTACGTGACGTATTAAGACTTACAGGTATTGAAGAAGTAGATCAAGACCATTTGGCTCTTATGGAGATCATCATTAAATTAAATAATGAAATTCGATCCTTTGAAGCTGAGGTTTTATCATCAAAGACAGCTGGTGGTAAGAAAACACTTAAGGATTTAAATACTTTTATGACAAAAGGAAAAATTCCAATCGAGAACATGGAAGATTTACATCAATTACAAGAAGATCAAAAGGCCACTGTTATTAAATATTTGGATGAGGCTTTTGACATTGCAAAAACCCATTTTCAAAGGGAAGAACGGATCATGGAGAATAGAGGCATCTCTGACTTGAGTGCTCATAAAAAAGAACATATATTGGTACTTCAAAATCTTAAAGGTATCAAGGAAAATTATGAAAGTGGATTACTTGATATTTCATCGAATATAAAAAAAATGATATTGGATTGGTGGATAGAGCATACGAATACAACTGATTTCAGAACCTTTGTCCAGAGAAACGAGACTATATTTAATAATATAGAAGCTTTTGGTCGCGATGGGGAGGAGGAAGGTCTGGCAGATGACGCCGGTCCGACAGAATAAATGGAAGTATCAAATTTATTACTCATGCAAGATCATCAAAGTTTTGAGTTAAAGACACCAGCTTCGCGTGTATTACCTCCTCTGCTGGATGCTTTAAATTGGCAAGGAGATACAAATCGTGTCATAGAAGCCCAAACGGAAAGTGATGAAACTATGACAACCGAAGGGCTCCTTGAAACACTAGCTAACCTTCAATTTAAGTATGAAAGAAGTTCAAGTTTTTCAAAAAAAGATTTAAACAATGAGATTTTACCTGCACTTGTGGTTGATAAGGATCAACACTGGCTTATACTCAGTACAGAAAACAATGGTCTACTTGTTTTTGATGGTTGTGAAGGGATATACACAACAAAGGCTATGGGCGAAATTTCTGGAGAAATCTATATTTTTCAGTATGCTGAAGATATCACTGAGAGTCTGGTACATCCGCAAAAAAACTGGTTTAATAAGCTTTTGTATCGTTTCAAAGGCTCGATTAAGTCTGTAATTATTTTAAGCTTTTTGATCACTTGTCTGGATTTAGTGATTCCAGTACTTGTAATATTGATTTACGATCAAATTGCATCACAGGGTACGGTTGTAGCTCTTGTTACGACTTATGTTGGTGTACTTCTTTATATTGGCTCATCGTATGGTCTGGGTTTTATAAGGGCGCGGGTGTTAAATTATATTAGTACAAGGATGGGCTCGGTGATATCAAGTCAGACATTTACGCGTCTTTTATATTTAAGTCCTTCATATACTGAGACGGCATCAATCAATTCACAGATCAACCGTATAAAGGATTTTGAAAATCTGAAAAGGTTTGTGACGAGTGATGTTTTTATTGACCTTCTAGAATTGATTTTTTCAGCGATTTATGTCGGGGCTATATTCTATATAGGCGGATGGCTTGGCTTTATTCCGATTGTAACATTCATCGTGGTTGTAATCATGGGGTTAATCATGAGACCCTTTCATAGAATTAAGATGGAGCGACATTCAGAGTTTTCTGGTAAGAGACAGCAGAATTTGCTGGAGATTCTCAAAAACGCAGAAGACATAAAATCATCTGGGCTTCAGGATCGGTGGGTAAAACGAAATAAAGAGATCATGTCTAAAAGTATTATGCATAGCTATACGTTGTCGGATTATGTGAATGTATCAAGAAGTATGTCTTATTTCATAACGAATGCATCCGTTCTATTAATCGTGTATGGCGGAGTAATCAGAATACTTGATGGTTATATGAGCATGGGGATGCTCATTGGTATAATGCTCATTTACTGGAAAGTTTTAAGTTCTATAAGAGGCGCGTTTAATCTTTCAGTTCAAGTGAGTGGGTTACAAAAGAGCATTGCTCAAATCAACCGATTTATGAACCTGGCTCAAGATACCAGTTTAAAGTCGAGCATGGTGGCAACGAAAGACATTAAAGGCCACGTGAGGTTTGTGGACGTCTCTATTAAGTACAGCAAAACATCAAATCCGGCGCTAGTGAAGATCAACTTCACTACGACACCTGGTGAAATTATGGGAGTTACAGGACATGACGGTGCAGGAAAAACAACGATTCTAAAGTTGATACTGGGAATGTATAAACCGCAAGGTGGTCGAATTCTTCTTGATAGCAATAATATAAAACAATTGGAGCCTCTATCTCTGAGAAAATCAATCGGTTACGCACCTGAAAAAGATATTATTTTTTCAGGGACTATTCGTGAGAATTTCAAATTCTTTAATGCTCAAATCACAGATGAACGTATTATGGAGCTCTCTGAAAGGACTGGTTTATCTGAGTATATGAACGTTCTTGCTCTTGATCTGGACTCAGTAATGACTGACAAAGTTATTGGAAAAACTTCTTTGTCTTTTAAGAAATTATTCAATATCACACGTGCCCTATGTCGCGATGTCAATTTGTTCCTGATTGATGAACCAGAGAATTACTTGAGACAGGATGAACTTAAAAAAGTGCTTAATGTTCTGGTCGATCTTTCTAAACTTGATGGTGCAAGTGTGATTATAACGACGAAAGATGAAAATGTTTTAAAGGTCTGTGACAAGTTTCTTAAATTGAATCAAGGACGTATCTCTAAGTCGTGAAGCGTTGGGTAGATAAAGAATATGTTAGATGGAAGGTGTCAGCTATGAAGAAAAACTTGAAATTTTTATCTAGATCCGTGCTTCTAGAAGAGTCCGGTTTACCTAAAATCAATAGAGTGATAATTGTGTCAGTATTCCTTATGGTTGTTCTGTTTACATTATGGGCAAATCAGATGCTGATCAATGACACAGTTTCTGTATCTGGAAAAATCGTTCGTGATATCAGTGAAAAAGGGTTTCATGTCAACTTGAGTGTACCGTCAAAAGAGATCACTATGATTTCAGAAGATATGGAAGCATTAATTAGCATTTCTGGAATTACGGATAGAAAGAAAATTGATGCCCGTGTCGAGCGAATTATAAAGGTCCCACAATATGACGATTACTCAAGAACATTTTATGAAGTACGTGTGGTGCCTATGGTAGATGACGAAACACAGAAAACATTGAAGCATATAGTTATTAGAGGCATGGAAGCACGTGTGGAAATAGTAACAGGAAAAAGAAACCTTCTGCAATATTATTTTAGCAAGATTTGGGATGCGAGAAATTCAAACGAGTTATAGCATTGTTCTTATACTGTAAAAGGGTCGTGAAATCATGAGTGAAAAACATGAAAAACCCAGCGGTTCTGATAGCGGTAAGCGCACAGATTCGAAAGTGGGTCAACAAGGTGTACCAGAAACCAGTCAGACTGGTCAAGAAAATGCAACCGACGCAAAACAATATACAGGTGTTGAAAGTACAGATGCCACACCAAATTTAATGGTGGATGAGGATAAACGTAATGAAATCAGTCAGACTATAGGGGAACATGAGGATTCCTCTTCTTCTGATGCCCAGAAGAGCAGTGAAACAACCTCTGAGACTGATGAGAAAAAAAGTGATCAAGATAAGTCTGAGACAAATAACAATAAGAATACAGCGGATAAAGAGGGCGATTCTAAACAGGACACACCGAAGACTCCTGATGAATCTGATCAAAAAGAACCCACTGCAACCTCAGAAGATACAACAGCAACGGGTGATGTCGTAACTACAGATGCTGTAGTACCAAGCGATGAACCGGAATCTGAAGAAGTAGAAGCGGTAACTGAAGAAACTATTGAACCTGTTGTTCCAAGAGAGGAACTAAGCACTGAAGAGATAGTTGATGAGACTGTTGAGATTTCTGATGAGGAGACTGTTTCAAGTGTTGAAGAAGAAGTTGTAGAACCAGAAGTTGAACCTGAAGAGATAGAAGAGGTAACAGATGAAATAGCTGATGAAACGGTTGAAGTTGTAGATGAAGAGGCTGTTCAGAGTGTTGACGAAGAAGTTGTAGAACCAGAAGTTGAATCGGAGGAGATAGAAGAATTAACAGAAGAAATAGCTGAAGAAACTGATGAGGTTTCAGATGAAGAGACAATTCCGAGTGTTGAAGAAGAAGTTGTAGAACCGGAACTTGAACCTGAAGAGATAGAAGACGTAACAGAAGAAATAGC
>Ga0209272_10001419_pt1 | contig 15178 bp, 12 predicted proteins | sample tdDd002_FD_187125 | JGI IMG/M metagenome (GOLD analysis project Ga0209272, IMG submission 187125) | Marine sediment microbial communities from the Atlantic coast under amendment with organic carbon and nitrate - tdDd00.2 (SPAdes)... | ecosystem: Environmental > Aquatic > Marine > Coastal >... | reverse complement strand
GCGTTTGCCGGGTTGCGTATTGCGCCAGGCCGGGAAAGCAGTTTCGGCTGCCGCAATGGCTTCCTCAACAGTCGTCTTTGTGGCCATGGCGACGTGCCGGACGACTGCGCCCGTCGCAGGGTTGGTTACCGCGATAGGGCGGTTGTCATCGGCCACGTCGTTGCCATTGATAAAGTGACCAACGACTTGTGCTGCGTCGAGTTTTTTTGCGGGTGTCGCGTTCATCGTGTCTCCAGGTGCGGCCGTTTAGTCGACTGAATCGATAACGCGGCGAATAGCCTCGAAGGATTGCTGCATTTCATCGACATTCGAATTCAGGAAAGGTGAGAATTGTAATACGTCCATGCCATTGCGCACGACGAGCTTTTCATCCCAGAAGCATTTCTTGTGGATTTCGAGACCGCGCGCGCCGGGAGCGCCCTCACGTGGTGCGAGCTCGATGGCGCCCATCAAGCCGAAATTGCGCACATCAATCACTTTTTCATGATCCTTGAACGAGTGGATGATGTCCTCAAAGACGGGTTCGAGTTCCGCCGCCTGTTTGAATGTGCCTTCCTCCTCGTAGACGTCCATTACGGCAAGCCCGGCTGCGGCCGCAAGCGGGTGGCCCGAATACGTGTAGCCATGGAACAACTCAACCATGTGTTCGGGGCCTTGCATAAAGGCATCGTGGACATGTTTTTGCACGAGTACGGAACCCATCGGCACTACGCCGTTCGTCAGGCCCTTGGCGGTTGTAATGATGTCGGGTGTGACGCCGAAGCGCTCCGCACCAAATGCCTTGCCAACACGGCCGAACGCTGTGATGACCTCGTCAAAGATCAGCAGAATGCCGTGTTGGTCGCAGATCTCGCGCAGGCGTTCGAGATAGCCCACTGGTGGCGGAATGATTCCGGCTGACCCGGCCACTGGCTCGACAATGACCGCAGCGATATTGCTGCCGTCGTGCAGTTCAGCCAGGCGTTGCAGGTCATCCGCAAGGTGGGTGCCCCACTCAGGCTGTTTGCGGCTGAATGCGTTCTCGCCGATGTTGAGGGTGTGGCGGATGTGATCAACACCGGGTATCAGGTTCGCGCTGAAAACCTTGCGGTTGGGCACAATGCCGCCAACCGACATGCCGCCGAAATTGACGCCGTGGTAGCCCTTCTCACGACCAATCAGCCGGGTGCGATTGCCCTCGCCCCGCGCACGGTGGTAGGCAAGCGCGATCTTCAGTGCCGTATCCACGGATTCGGATCCGGAGTTGGTGAAAAAGGCATTGGAAAAGCCGTCCGGCGCCATGTCGATAACGCGTTCGGCAAGCGCGAACGCCTTGTCATTGCCCAGCTGAAAGCTCATGCAGTAGTCAAGCTGTGCAACCTGCTTCTGCACGGCTTCAACGATTTTCGGATGGCAATGACCCACGCCGGAGGTCCAGAGACCGGAGAACGTGTCATACAGACGCGTGCCATCTGCTGTGATGTAGTGGTGGCCTTCGGCACCGGAGATGATGCGCGGGTTTTTCTTGAAATCCCGGTTGGCCGTAAACGGCATCCATAGGGCGTCGATATCTGTGGCGACAGCACTCATCAGGGGCACTCCAGCGTGATTCAAACAGGCTGACAAGTGTAAATCCGAGTAGCTATGTTAAACAATCAGTTATGTGATCGCTCCTAAGCTATTGATTTTCCGAAAATGGACGCTCAGAATGTTTATCTTAGTAAACACTTTCGAGGGACTCTCCCATGGACCAGGAAATTGGCCATCGCCTGAAGGCCATTCGCACCCGACTCGGGCTCTCGCAGCGCCACCTTGCCCGCGTCACCGGGGTCGCAAATGCCACGATCTCGCAGATCGAGGCTGCTCGCCTGAATCCAACCGTCAGCATGCTGAAAAAGGTGCTCGATGGCATCCCAATGAGCCTGAGTGAGTTCTTTGCAGACGACTTCCAGGCTGTTGACCGCATTTTCTTTCGCGCCGAGGAACTTACCGAGATCGCTGACGGTGGTGTCTCGTTCAGGCAAGTCGGTGCAAATCTGCACAACAAGGCAATTCAGCTGATCAAGGAGTGCTACCAGCCGGGCGCCGGCACGGGTCGTCATGCGATTACGCACGAGGGCGAGGAGTGCGGGATCGTACTGAGCGGTCGTCTCGAGGTGACCGTCGCAGACGAGACCGCGGTGCTCAGGGCCGGAGACGCGTACTACTTCCGGAGCGACCAGCCACACCAGTTCCGTAATCCCGGCAACGAGCCCTGCGAATTGATTACTGCTTGCAGCCCACCCAGTTTCTGATTCAGAATAGCCGCCCGGTTTTTTTAATCCAGATTAGAATTTAATGGCACAGTTTGGCACGGTCTTTTGCGACCACATCGCAATTGCGCACTACAAAGAGGGTGCGTGGCAGGCAGCAGCAATCGAACCGCTGGCGCCGCTGCCCATGCATCCGGCATCACATGTCTTCCACTATGCGAGCACCTGCTTCGAGGGTTTCAAGGCGTATCGCTGGGAGGATGGCAAAGCGCGGATCTTCCGGCTTCACGACCACGTCGCGCGGATGCAGAAAAGCGCCGCGTCGCTATCCCTGCCCGTACCGGATGCCGAGATGCTCGCGAACATGGTTCTCGATATTGTCGCGAAGAACATTGACGACATTCCGGCGCCGCCAAGCTCGCTGTACCTGAGACCGACCCTGATCGGCACACTGCCGAACATCGGTGCTGCCGCGGCGCCATCGACCGAAGCAACGCTGTTCGTGCTGACGTCCCCGGTTGGTGATTATTTTGAAGGTGGCGCACGGCCACTGAAACTGCTCGTCGACGATGAGCGCGCGCGCTCGACAGAACAGCTGGGCAGTACGAAGACGGGTGGCAACTATGCAGGGGCACTTGGACCTACGTTGGCAGCCAAGGCCGAGTACGGCGTCGACCAGGTGTTGTTCTGCCCTAATGGGGATGTACAGGAAACCGGTGCCGCCAACTTTCTCCTGATGAGTGACGACGAAGTCATCACAAAGGCGCTCGACACCTCATTCCTGCACGGCATTACCCGGGCATCGATCCTGACGCTGGCGGCTGACCTTGGCTACAAGGTCACCGAACGAGACTTCACCGTTGACGAACTGCTGGCAGCGATTCCGACTCATGAGGCGGCGTTGTCCGGTACGGCAGCATGTCTTTCGCCTGTTGGATGCCTTGTCTATAAGGGTGAGGAGCGCAACGTCATAGATGGCCAGCCGGGCCCCAACACCGACAAACTGCGTAAGGCCTTGCAAGACATTCAATACGGTGACGCGCCAGATACGCATGGCTGGTTGACCGAAGTTCCAAAATAAAAGCGGCGGCCCGAAGGCCGCCGCCGTTCTTACCCCCACAGATTATTCAAACGACAGTTTGACGTTAACGCCGTAGGTACGTCCCACCGTATCGAACAGGCTCGGGAATGTGTTGCCCGAGTTGAACGCCGTGGAACCAGTCTCGTTTCCAAGAATCGGCGGATCCTCATCCAGGACGTTCGCGACCAGCAGGGATACGCGCACGAAATCGTCGAACGTGTAGCCGAACGTCAGGTCGAAGTAGTCCTGGGAATCAACGCTGCGGAATGCAGGAAAAGCTGCCGCTGCTTCGTTCGCCTGGATATCCATGCTGCCGATATGGCGCCACAACAAAGAGGCGTCAAAATCACCGCGGTACCACAGCGTACGCAGTGTGGAACGGAACTCCGGAACCGGGTCGCACGAGGTACCGTAGACACCTTTGCAGTCTACAACCGGCGACAGCGATGTCGTCTGGAACTCGTTTGTCAGGTACTGGTGTGCGGTCAGCCCGAACGCCAGTTCACCTGCGCCGCCGATATCGAAGCCAGTGTTCACGACCAGGTCGACACCTTCCGCCTGGAAGCGCTCAAAGTTCGTGAAGAACGCCGGAACGCCGGTGCCGGTTTCGGTAATTGCACCACCGACCCTGACGACACCCGCCAAGCACGCGGGGTCAGCAAGCACGTAGCAGATATCGAGGGCTTCCTGCCCGCTGGGTTCGTCAATGTAGTCGCTGATCTCGATGTCATAATAGTCGAGTGAGATCGTCGTACCTGTCGTACCGCTCCAGTCCGGTTCCCAAACGAAACCGATTGTGCGCGTTGTTGCTTCTTCCGGGGTTGGCAGCAATGCCAGGTCGGTGCCGTTAAACACGTTGGCCTGCCCCGAAATGATATCGGGAACGGTGCCAACCTGCGATGGCAACATGCCGGTCTGAACGCAAAGCTGGAACAACTCATCACCCGGTTGTGGCGGGTTCGGGTTTCCGATAGAGCATGGATCGAAGGTCGCATTATCAAGACCCGTTGTAATCGGGCTGAACAACTCACCAACATTAGCGACACGTACCGCTTCCTGTTGCATCGCACGGATGCGGAAACCTGGCACGATTTCCCAACTCAATCCGGCTTTCCACGATTCCGTAGAGCCCTGCACGCTGTAGTCTGCACTTCGGAAACCTGCTTCAAGACTCAGGTTTTCAAAACCGCTCTTGCCCTGAACGAGCGGCAGAATGGCTTCGACGAACCACTCGTCGGAATCATACGCGCCATTGATTGGCAGGCGATTGCCGCCTGCGCCGCCCTGACAGCTGGTAGGCGCTTCTTTGAGGCACTCATCGGGCGAAGATTCCGCCGTCAATTCGCTGTGCTCGAAACCAAATGCCACCGAAAGTCCCTGGCTTGCTGAGGGCAAGGCGATTGGCTCGAACGTGCCGTCGATAGACGCGTGATAAATCTCCTGCGTCGACTTTCGAAGGTCGCTCGCAATGGCGATGAAGTAGCCGGAATCGCGCTGCTCAGGCGTAATCGAGCCGACAGGGCCGAAGATGTTTATCGGAGTACACGGCGCACCCGTAACCACACCAGTAATGCTGATGCAGGTATCGGGGTCAACGGTATCGATGCCAGCCTGCAGATTGTTGATGTTGGTGAAGCCGTCGCGAGTCTCCGTCGCCGTGGACTGGCCGCGTTGGTAGGACACATCATAATTCCAGCCGTCCATCGCCCCTGGCAAAGTGCCGCGAGCGCCGAGGACATACTGGAAGTAGTCAGTAGTGAAAACAGCGCTACGAGGACCCAGTTCCAGCGTGCGCCGGCGAGCGGTCGACGTGAACGCGTCGGTCTCGTCGAAAACGCCGTCACCATTGACGTCCTGGATACCAACCGCCGTGTACCCCTGCGGATCGGCCACAAGAGCTGCCTGCGTGGCGGCTAATGCGTCGAGATCATCCTGCGTCGGATTCATGATCGCCTGGAGACGAGCTACCTCATCATTTTGCGCCGTCACCCAGTCGCCTGCACCCAAGTTGAGATCATCCAGGATCGTCTGGCGGGTCTCATCATTGAAGAACGGGTTCATGATGGGAATCGTGAACGCGGTACCAAATGTGCCTGAGGGCGCAATCTGAAAGTCAGATGTATTGGATGAGAATGTGCCGCGTGCATAAAACTCCACATGCTCGTTGTAATCGAACGACACAACTGTGGTTGCCTGCCATCTTTCCTGTGGCGTCTGGTAATAGTTGAACGGGTTGAAGTTGAACCGCGCACACTCGCCTTGGACCAAATCACCGTTGTCGCGGAACTGGTAGCTATTTCCGCTGCGCAGGTTCAGTGTCGCCGGGATCGCCGTGGTTGAACCTACACCGGACGAATGAGCGGTCGTGAACGAGGTGTTTCCAGAGCACTCAGGTGCCGGTTCCGGTGGCGGAGATCCGAGTCCGGATCCGGTCGACGTTGAGACTCCAAACAAACCAAACTTGCGGTCGGCGAGCAAAATGGCGCCACGATCCGTTTTGCTGCCACCAAACATGAAGTGGCCACGATCGTCCGCAAACTTGGCACCGAACAAAGCACCAATGTACCTGGTGCTTCCACCGCCACTTCCAAGGGATTGCGCCGAGTCTGTTTCAGAGTAGCCAAGATCGATTTCGAAGCCTTCGAAGTCGTCACGCAATATGAAATTGACTGCGCCGGACATGGCGTCCGATCCGTACACTGCAGAGGCGCCGCCAGTGACGACATCAACACGTTTCAGCATGTTAATCGGAATGACATCGGTGGAAACGATACCGTTGATGTCATACGGCGCGAGGCGTTTGCCATCAATCAGGATCAGTGATCTCTCAGGCCCGAGTCCACGCAGGTCAAGTGTTGCCTGTCCCCTGGTGCCGTTGTTTACGTTCTCGCCGTCACCCGGAATTGTAATGGGCAGGTCGCGGAAAATACGCTCAATGTTTGGCGTTTGCTTGAGATTGATCTCCTCTTCGCCAATTGTGGTAACCGGGCTTGCGGCAACGACATTCTCGTTGCGAATACGAGTACCGGTTGTAATGATTTCCTCGATTTCGAGACCATCATCATTGTTACTATCTTGCGCCAACGCTGGCGCACAGATCGCCGTGATCGCCCCCGCTAACACAGCCGAACGCAACCAGCGCCCGGCAACTCGAGAATTGCTCATTTGGATTACTCCCCCTGTTTCTGAAAAACACGTATGCCTAAGCAAACGATGCGTAACGCAAAAAACTCTTTGCGTCTTAGGGGTAGATGTTTCGAACGTCGAAATGGTTCGAGGGAAACTCAGACTGCTTTCGCATAAACACAACGCGCGAAAGTTTTACTTATAACGCGCGCTGGAAATAGCAAAAATGTATGACGATTATTTGAACTTCCTAGATCGCTTTGGAGAAGCGATCGGCATTTTCTTCGTTACCGATGTAACGATCAAATGTCATTGCAATGTTGCGAAGTAGCAAGCGGCCCTTCGGCGTTATGCGAATTCCACTCGCGTCGAGAGCAATCAAATCATCTTTTGCCAGCGGAGTGAGTTTTTCAATTTCAGTCGCGAAGTACTCGCGAAAATCGATGTTGTGCTCCCGGCCAAACTCGTCAAAGACGAGCTCGTCGTAACACATCAAACGCTGAATAACGTCGGCGCGCAGGAGATCATCATCGTCTACCGCCAAACCTTTCTTGATCGGTAGCTCGTTACGCTCGATGCACGCTTCATATTCCATCGTGGTGACCGAGCTTTGTGCGAATACATTGCCAATGCTGCTTATGGAACTGACGCCCAGCGCGACAAGGTCGCAATGGCGATGTGTTGAATAGCCCTGGAAGTTGCGTTGCAGCGTGCCATCACGGCGCGCCAATACCAGTTCATCGTCGGGCAGGGCGAAATGGTCCATGCCGACGTAGATGTAACCTGCCGCAGTAAGGCGTTCGATCGTGTTTTCGAGGATGTCGAGTTTGACTTCAGGTGCCGGAATGTCGTCGGCATTGATCATGCGCTGGCCTTTGAAGCGCTGAGGCAGGTGTGCATAGTTGTAAACCGCAAAGCGGTCCGGCCGCATTTCGATGGCGGTATCGAGCGTCTGCTCGAAGCTCGCAACTGACTGCAGCGGCAACCCGTAGATAAGGTCAAAGGAAATCGAGCGGAAGCCAGCGTGGCGCGACGCGGCGACCAATGTCTTAACCTCAGATTCCGATTGCCTGCGATTAACCGCTTCCTGAACGTCGGTGTCGAAATCCTGGATGCCAAGGCTGAGGCGATTGAAACCCAGTTCGGTTAACAGGTGAATGCCATCCTCATCGACCGTTCTCGGATCGACCTCGATCGAAAATTGCCGCTGTTCACTTGTGTCGAGCGTGAACGCGCCACCGATTTTCGCGAGCAGATCGCGCATTTGTGTCTCATCGAGGTACGTGGGCGTACCGCCACCGAAGTGCAACTGTTCCACCAAACGTGAGCGGTCAAACAACTCGGACTGCATCTCGATCTCACGATACAGGTTGCCCATGTATTTGCTGACTCGTTCCTGATTGTGCGTCACGATCTTGTTGCAACCGCAGTAGTAGCAAAGCGTGTGGCAAAACGGGATATGCACGTAGAGCGACAGGGGCACGCCGGATGTGTTGCTGGCCTGTGCGTTGTCAATGTAGTCCTGCACCGTAAGGTCTTCACTGAACTGCAGTGCTGTCGGATACGATGTATATCGAGGCCCGCGCCCGTCATAGCGGCGGATCAGGTCGAGATCAAAGCAAACGGTGTCTGTAGACATGGTCTAAATGGTCGCCTATATCACGGCACACTCAAATGGGTACTTTCCGTAGGCTGTGTACGAGATATAACGCAACCGTAAACAGCAGCATGGCAACACCCTGGTGAGCTGCAGCAAGTGCCGTTGGAACGCTGAGCAGCAGTGTGGATATTCCGAGAATAACCTGCAGAATCGCAGTATGCAGCAATGCGTTCACCGCTGGTCCCGAGCGTTGCGGCATGCCCGCCTTGCGGGCACGCCACCAGAACGCCACGATCAAAAAGAATGCCGTGATCGCCAGCAGTCGATGATCGAACTGAACTGTCGTCATGTTTTCTGTGAGATTTCGCCAGAAAGGATCGAGGGCCGATAGTCCAGGTGGCAGCCAGTGAGTACCCATTAGTGGGAACGTGTTGTAGATCTCGCCCGCCTTCAGCCCTGCGACAAAGCCGCCCGAGATGATCGTGACCGAAATCAGCACGGTCAGCATCACGGATCTGCCAAACCAGGGGTGTCGAATACCCTGTTGCTGTGGGAACAGGCGCGACATCGCGACCCAGAACATGAACGCGTATATAAGGAATGCCGCGAGCAGGTGCGCCGTCAGTCGATACTGGCTGACGTGAGGATTGTCGACCAGTCCGCTTTTGACCATGTACCAGCCCAGCACACCTTGCAGCCCACCCAGCACGAACATCAGCAGGTACTTGGGCATCTCCTGGAGCCCGATGTAGCCTCTCGCCAGAAAAACGAGAAACGGCACCAGGAACACGATGCCGATCGTGCGACCAAGCAGTCGGTGCAGGAATTCAAGCCAGAAAATACCTTTAAAATCATTCACATCCATGTGTGAGTTGATTTTCAGGAACTCGGGTGTTTGCTGATAGATCTCGAACACACGCTGCCATTCGGCGTCGCCGATTGGTGGCAGCCAGCCCATCATTGGTCGCCAGTCGGCCATCGACAGGCCCGAGCCGGTCAGGCGCGTCACGCCGCCCAGTACGACCATGACAAATACGAGGCCACAGCAGACGAGCAGCCAGGTGGCAATCTGGCGGTTTTGTTTGGTGTCAGACATGGGGCGCAATCTTAGCAGCACGAACCGGCTGAAGTTACTGCGGGTGCTAGGTATTTTCCCTAGTAGAGGCGCCGCATCCGCATGGCTAATCTATGACGGTCGCACTACTGAGTTTCTGGTCTCGGTTTGGCCAATGTCATAACCCCCACGAGCCGCGAGACCTGACAAACCGGGCGGGCAGGATGCCCGCCCTTTTTTATGTGCCGGCATACGGGTAATATCGGCGTTATCCGGTTACACAGAATCGGGCGTACGACCACCTTTTGGTGGCGATTTTGTTACGAGGTATATATGTCAGGCGAAAGAGTTACGGGAACCGTCAAGTGGTTCAACGACGATAAAGGTTTCGGCTTTATCGAGCAGGAAGGGGGGGCAGATGTCTTTGTCCATCACAGTGCGGTCCAGATGGAAGGCTTCAAATCCCTGAAAGAGGGTCAGAAAGTAACGATGGAAGTGACGCAAGGCCAGAAAGGCCCTCAAGCCGAGAACGTCATCGCCGAGTAGATTCGCCCTCACCGGGCGCTACTTAATTCCATGTCGCTGCGAATTCGACTGTACCTCCCGGGCAGCAGTCTGTTGTTGTGCGCCTGTCGTTAGGCCCGCTTTACTAAAAAAGCAGGCCGCCTACACCGTCGTAGACAAGTTTGACGCCGACAATCAATAGCAGAACGTAAACAAACGCAAAGAACAGGCGATCGCTTATGCGTGCGTGCAGCCACGCTCCGATCAATACGCCGATCGGCGCCAGGACGACCAGCGCCGCAGAGGTTGCAAGGTTGGCAGTGTCGAACTGGCCGAGCCAGGCGTACGGGATCAACTTGACGTAGTTGACCACTGCGAAAAACACGATCGTCGTTGCTGCGAAATCAGTGCGGTCCAGAGGCCGGCGCAGCAGGTACATGCTGATTGGTGGTCCGCCGGAGTGGGCGACAAAACTCGTGAAGCCGGCGACCGAGCCACCGAAAAGACCGTAGCTGCGTGGATACTCCGACAGAACAACACTGTTGGCGCGCGTCTTGTTGATCCAGTAGTGCATTGTAAAAGTGATTGCGACTACACCGACAATCAGACGCACGATCGAGGCACTCAGGTACTCGAATAACATCGTACCGACGAGAATACCGATCAGCGACGCGGGCAGCAGGATGCGCAGCTCCGGCCAAATCCATTTGCCGCGGAATTTCCAGAGTGCGACGAGATCCATGACACAAAGAATAGGCAATAGAATAGCGGCGGCTTGCAGGGGAGATATGACGAGCGCCATCAGCGGCACGGCGGCCACGCCGAGACCGCCACCAAAGCCGCCTTTGGAAATGGCGAACAAGAGTACCGCCGGAATGGCGACAGCGTAAAACCAGGGGTCGGTGATCAAGAGGCGCTCCCGCCGAGCGTTTCATGATTAAATAGGGAATTGACAATAATAATGAAAAACGGCCATGAAACTCAGAATTCGTGACAATTCAATCAGATTGCGCCTGACGAGAGGCGAAGTCGACCAGCTGCGGGATGAGGGTCTCGTGCAGGCGATCACCTCTTTCCCGGGTGGCCGTGAGTTTCGGTACGAAGTCGAAAGCAGTCCTGCGAGCGTGAATCCTGCGGCGTTACTTTCCGACAACAGAGTCACCGTCCGGCTGCCCGAGTCGGCTGTCGGCGCCTGGGCGGTAAGCGAGCAGGTATCGATTACTGGCGAGCAGCAGCACAAAAACGGCGATCAACTCAGCATCCTCGTGGAGAAAGATTTTGCGTGTCTTGCACCGCGTGAGGGCGAAGATGAGTCGGACATGTACCCGCACCCCGAGGCCCGGGGCGACGAAGGGCAGTGTTAGTGCCGGCACCGCGATACGCGAGGTTCGACCCGGAGACAATCCGATTTCTCGAACAACTCGCGGCGAACAACAACCGCGAGTGGTTCAAAGAGAACAAGACGCGGTACGAAGAGCAGGTATTGGATGTGGCGTTGCGCTTTATCCAATCCATGCAGGACCCTTTGCATGAGATGGCACCGCACTTCGTAGCTCAGCCGACGCGTATGGGCGGGTCGCTGATGCGCGTCTATCGGGATACGCGGTTTTCGAAGAACAAAATCCCGTACAAAACCAATATTGGTATTCAGTTTCGCCACGAGCAGGCCAGGGACGTACATGCACCCGGCTACTATGTGCATGTAGCGCCAGAAGAGGTGTTTGTCGGTGTCGGCATGTGGCGTCCGGACTCCGACTCCCTGCGACGCATACGTGAGCGAATCGTTGCAAAGTCGGCGGAGTGGCAGCGCGCGACGAGCGACAAGGCGTTTCGCAGAAACTTCAAACTTGGCGGCGAGACATTGACGCGACCACCACGCGGTTTTGACAAGGAGCACGAATTTATCGAGGACATCAAGCGCAAGAGTTTCCTCGGTGTCCGCAACTTGCCGGGCGACGCACCCACGAGCAAAGGTTTTCAGCGCACGGTCGAGTCCTCGTTCAAGGCTGCCGAGCCGTTCATGCGCTTCCTGTGTAAAGCGGTTGGCGTTCCGTTCTAGCTCTGCCCGATGACGAGAACGAGTTTGCCCTTGTGACGGCTGCTCTCCATGAGTTCATGTGCAGCTGCCACATCATTCATTGAGAATGTCGAGTCGATGATCGGTCCGACCTCGCCGGATTCAAGCAAGGGCAGAATATTGTTTTCAACCTGGTTGGCAATCAGGGATTTTTCGTCAATCGACTGCGGACGCAGGGTCGAGCCGGTGACCGTCAGTCGCCGACCCAGCACAACACGCATGTTGAGTTCCGCTGTTGGTCCCTGCAGGAATGCGATGATCGCGTAGCGGCCTTCGAGTGCCATGCTATCCATGTTCTTCTGCATGTAAGGCCCCGCCACCATATCCAGCAAAACGTCCACGCCACGTCCGTCGGTGGTGTCCCGGACAACTCGCTGCCAGTCTTCCGTCCGGTAGTTGATCGCCTTGTCGGCACCCAGTTTTTCGCAGAAGCGACATTTCTCATTGCTGCCCGCCGTTGTGATGACCTTGCAACCACGAGCCTTGGCAAGCTGAATCGCTGTCGTACCAATACCGCTGGAGCCGCCGTGCACGAGGAAGGTCTCACCCTTTTTCAGACGGCAGCGCATGAAGACGTTGTACCAGACCGTGAAGAAGGTCTCGGGAACGGCGGCCGCTTCGATTAGTGATAATTTTGGGGGCACTTCGAGGCAGTGCCCTTCGTTCACACAGCAATACTCTGCATAGCCACCGCCGTGAGTCAGCGCCATGACCGTATCTCCCACCGACCACCGACTGACCGAGGATCCGGCAGCGACAACTTCGCCGGCAACTTCGAGTCCTGGCAAATGGCTCGCGTCCGCCGGTAACGGATAGAGTCCCTGGCGCTGCAAGATATCGGGTCGATTGACGCCCGCGGTGGCGACTTTGATCAGTACCTCGTTGTCGCCAATCCGCGGCACCGGTTCTGTGATGTTGACGAGGACCTCGGGACCACCGGGCTTTTCGATTGCGATGGCTCGCATCGTGTCGGGAATCGTCATTGGCAGGTTTATCCTGTTGGGCACGCCAAGCGAGTATTACGCCCAAAAGGCCATGGACACAAGACATGATCTGTGGATACTGAACGGGCACCCATCAAGCCAGTCTGATCATGTCTGAAAACCCGATTATATGGAGCCCCTCTGATGAGCGCGCACAGGCTACGGCCATGTATAGCTTCATGCGCGCACAGGGATTCGACAACTACGACGAACTGTACAGCTGGTCGATCGACAACTCGTCGGCGTTTTGGAAAGCGCTGTGTGAATTTTGCGACGTGCAATTCGACACGCCCGCGGACAGCACGCTGGCGCGACCTGACAACATCATGGATGCGGGATGGTTCAGCGGCAGCACGCTGAATTTCGCAGCGCACCTTACGCGCCATACGGGACAGCGCGCAGCAATCATCTTCTGTGGTGAAAACGGTGCGCGACGGGAAATCAGTTTCGATGCTTTGCGTGAGTCGGTCGCCGCGGTTGCCGCCGGACTGCGTGCCGCGGGTGTCGGGTTCGGCGATCGCGTGGGCGGATTCTTGCCGAACTGCCCCGAAGCAGTGATTGCAATGCTCGCGACTGCGAGTATCGGTGCGACCTGGTCATCGTGTTCACCCGATTTCGGCGTCAACGGTGTCGTCGATCGTTTCGGGCAAATCGAACCGAAGGTTTTGTTTGCGACAGATGGTTATTACTACAACGGCAAGCGCATTGATTCGCTCCCTGTTGTGGCCGGCATTGTCGAGAACATCCCGAGCATCGAGGCCACAGTCATCGCGTCTGTTCTTGCGGATGGTCCGGATACTTTTCCCGATACGGCGTTTGTCACCTGGAGTGACTTTCAAAAGCCAGGTGCGCCGCTGACGTTCGACGCGGTACCGTTCAATCATCCGCTGTTCATCATGTATTCATCGGGCACGACGGGCGTGCCGAAGTGCATTGTGCACGGTCACGGCGGAACCCTGTTGCAGCTCCTCAAAGAACACGTTCTTCATACGGACGTTTCGGATAAAGATCGCGTGTTCTATTTCACGACCTGCGGCTGGATGATGTGGAACTGGCTGGTGGTGGGGCTGGCCTCGGGTGCAACCGTAATCCTGTTCGACGGCTCGCCGTTCTTCGACGAGGGTCATGTGCTGTGGAAGATGGCCGAGCGCGAACGAATCACGGTGTTCGGGACCAGCGCAAAATATATCTCGGCGCTGGAAAAAGCCGGCGTAAGACCAGTGGATGATTACAATCTGCAGGAGTTGCGTGCGGTATTGTCGACTGGCTCGCCTCTGGCGCCCGAGAGTTTTGACTTCGTCTACGATGCGATAGGCAGTGAGCTGCAGCTTTCATCCATAGCCGGCGGTACCGACATCATCAGCTGTTTTGCGATTGGCAATCCGATGCTGCCTGTACGTCGCGGTGAACTGCAATGCCGGGGGCTCGGTATGGCCGTGCAGATTTTCGATGACTCGGGCCACGCCGTTGTCGGGCAGCAGGGTGAGCTTGTCTGCACCCAGCCGTTCCCATCGGCACCGGTCTGCTTCTGGAATGACGACGGTGGGTCACGCTATCAAGGTGCCTACTTTGAACGCTTCCCCGGAGTCTGGGCCCATGGTGACTTCGCCGAGCTGACAACGCGTGGTGGCCTGATCATTCATGGACGTTCTGACGCTGTCCTGAACCCGGGTGGTGTGCGCATTGGTACTGCCGAGATCTATCGACAGGTCGAGAAACTTGACGAGGTGGTCGAGAGCATCGCGATTGGCCAGAACTGGAATGATGACGTTCGGGTCGTGTTGTTTGTCTTGTTGCGTCCCGGCCTCGAACTCGATGACGATTTGCAGGGTCGGATTCGGAAGGTCATTCGCGACAACACGACGCCGCGGCACGTCCCGGCAAAAATCGTGGCCGTCACAGATATTCCGCGAACGAAAAGCGGCAAAATCGTCGAACTTGCAGTACGCTCCGTCGTGCATGGAGAAGCTGTTAAAAACACCGAGGCTCTGGCCAACCCCGAAGCACTCGACAACTTTCGCGGCATCGCCCTTCTTGACGAAGACTAGATGTAGCCGCTGATGGAACGCGGCGACCCGATCGGTGTGGAGGTCTCTGCCGGGCGTGTATTGCCCGAGTGGATCGACATCAACAATCATATGAATGTCGCCTACTACGTGCTGGCGTTTGACCAGGGTGTGGATTCGCTCTGGGATCGTTTCGGTATCACCGACCAGCACATCCAGGAAATGAACAGTTCGACGTTCGCGGTTGAATCGCATGTCATCTACCGGCGCGAATTGACGCTCGACGATCCTTTCATCGTGACCGCACAGGTACTCGCATACGATGAGAAGCGCATTCACCAGTTCCAGCGCCTTTACCACGCTGAGGAACATTACCTCGCGGCGACGGCTGAATGGATGAACCTGCACGTGGACCTTACGACACGACGTGTCGCCCCATGGCCCAAAACGATTGGTAAGGACATCGCGAAAGTGGCCGCTGCACAGGGCGAATGGGCCTGGCCGAGGGAAGCAGGC
>Ga0209272_10001414_pt1 | contig 15225 bp, 12 predicted proteins | sample tdDd002_FD_187125 | JGI IMG/M metagenome (GOLD analysis project Ga0209272, IMG submission 187125) | Marine sediment microbial communities from the Atlantic coast under amendment with organic carbon and nitrate - tdDd00.2 (SPAdes)... | ecosystem: Environmental > Aquatic > Marine > Coastal >... | reverse complement strand
ACATTTTGATAAAGACAATCTGTACGCCTGGTTGTCCTTAACCATATTGTTTAATAATTACGATACCAATGCAAGAAACTTTATGTTGTATAGTCCCTTGAATTCAGAAAAATGGTATTTTGTGCCGTGGGATTACGACGGTGGCTGGAACCTATACAGAGAACGTGTTTCTTGGCAGTATGGTCTGAGTAATTATTGGGGAATGGTTCTCTTTAATAGAATGTTTAAAGAGCCATCAAATCTTCAGGAGTTAAATGACAAAATCATAGAGTATGAGGCATATTTAAGTCCGAGCAGGATTAAAGGATTGTTAAGTGAGTATGAAAATGCAATTTACAGTAACTTGTTTATTATGCCTGATTTAGAAAATGCCAGGATTGATGAAGAAACCTTCAAGGAAGATTATTATAAGATTGCTGATTTACCATCGAAGTTTAAAGGCCTATATTTTGAAGGTATAGAAAAACCAATGCCATTTTTCTTAGGGTATCCGAGAGTTAAAGAAAAGCAACTTGTTTTCTCTTGGGACAACGCGTATGACTTACAAGATGATGCAGTTAGTTATGATTTCAAATTGTCGAAGTATCCATCAATGCGTAACCCTATTTACACAGATTCAAATCTCAAAGTAACAGAGGTGAAGTTGCCTCCTATGGAAGATGGAATATATTACTACTATGTTAAAGCTATTGATGCTAATGGGAATGAACGTCTAGCATTTGATAAATATTATGAAGGTAGCAACAAGTACTTTGGTGTACAACGCTTTGAGCTTGGAGGTGAAAACTAATGCCTACAAAGACAAAGTATAGACATGAATTGAAGTACTTTATAAATTTTCATGAATACACTTACTTAAAATCTAGACTTGAATCCAGTTTAAGTTTAGATAAAAATGCACTTGAGAGTAAGGAGTACCATATACGGAGCCTCTATTTTGACGATATGTATCAGTCTGCTGAAAAAGAAAAAGAATCAGGGGACGAGAACAGGAAGAAGTACAGAATTCGTATTTATAACTTGGAAGATAAACTGATACGACTTGAGAAAAAAATTAAGAACGGAAGTATGACACAAAAGATATCAAAAACCATCAGTCGAGATGAATATGAAAAGATATTCTCTGGTGAGTATACGTTTTTGCTCGAAAAGAAAGATAAGTTTTTCAGCACATTTTACGCTGAACTACGTATGAATCTTTTAGCTCCAGTGGTTGTAGTTGACTATGATCGTGAAGCATACACTTACGAAGCTGGCAACGTCCGTATAACTTTTGACAAGTATCTGCGAACGGGTTTAGGACCACTTGACATATTTGATGAAGACATGAGTACTAAACATATCTTTGAGGATCAGGTTATGATTCTTGAAATTAAATATGATGATTTCATGCCATCGTTTATACGTAATTTACTCCAGATTAGTCGTCATGATATTTCAGCAATTTCAAAATTTTTATTGTGTAAAAAGGAACGTAGAAAGTTCTATTACTAGAAAGGTGGACATATGGGGGATCAATTTAATTTTCAGGACATTTTTAAGAAGAGCTTTTTAGAAGTTGGGATGATGTCGGATGTTTCAATTTTAACTGTAATTATTGGATTATCAATTACATTTGTAATTTCACTCTTTATTTATCAGGTTTATAAAACAACATACAAAGGTGTTGTTTACAGTCAAAGCTTTAATTTATCACTTATGATGATATCTATGGTTACTTCATTAGTGATTATGACCATTAGTTCCAATGTTGTTTTGTCACTGGGTATGGTTGGTGCACTGAGTATTGTAAGGTTTAGAGCTGCTATTAAAGATCCGAAAGACGTTGTATTTATGTTCTGGGCGATTGCTGCTGGTATTGCATCTGGAGCACGTATATATACCATCGCTATTGGTGGCTCAGCATTTATTGGTGTTGTGATATTGCTCATGTCATATAAAAGTGCAGTGGTGAGTACGTATTTGCTTATACTAAAGTACAAAATTTCAGCAAAGGAAAGTGTATTAAGCACGCTGAAAAATCAGACATATGAGTTGAAATCGAAAGTTGTAAAAAACGGTGTTATCGAAATGACTCTCGAATTGACCCGTGTTGGAGACAATACATCATATGTTGAAGCTATCTCAGAAATGGACGGCGTTGAAAGTGCAATACTGGTTAAGTATAACGGAGACTACACGGAATAGACGAGGGTGTATATGAAACGATTTTTACCATGGAACACTTCAATGGTAGCGTCCTTGTTGTTAATGTTGGGGTTGCTTGCCATTATTGTTATTGATTCTAATGATTTAGATCAAGCTTTAAAATATATTGGCTTCGATGAAGATGAAATTTTTGATAGTGCTGAAGATGGACTTGAAGAGTATTTGGATGAAGATTTTGACGAGGATGACTTAATTGAAGATGTACACCTGAACTTAATTTACCTGTCAGCATCTGTATTAGAAGAACAACAAATGGCATCTTGGATTAAGAATAATGGACGGGAAAGAAGTTTAGGTGTTGTTTACAGTCAAACCAACAAACTAAAGTATTTGGATGATATTACAGAAGGCAGCGCAAATGCACAGGTACGTGTTAAAAAGAGCACCTACGATGATCGCCAAAAATCATTCCAGATTAGACTCTATGATAAAGCTGGCTTGTGGCATGACCAACGTGTGATTAACTTAGATAAAAACAGGTCTGATCCATTAAGAATAAGGGAAAAACTATCTTATGACTACTTGAAGTTTATTCCAGATACAGTTGGATTAAACACGCAATTTGCCAGATTGTTTATGCAAGGTTCAAGTCGCAATGAAAGTGATGCATATATCGATCTTGGATTTTACACACATGTTGAACATCCCAACAAGAGTTTCTTAAAAAGACACGGTTTAGATGATAAAGGTAGTTTATATGAAGTCATGGATTTTAATTTTGATACATCTTTAGAAATCCAAACTTCCATTGAGGATGCTTATGTAAGCTATTTTGAGAAGGATGCAGTCGAGAACTTAGAAAACCCGAGTGATGACAAGCTGAATGATTTTATTAAAGCTGTTCATGATCCAGATACATCACCAGAAATTTGGTTTGGAATATATTTGGATGAAGATAACTATTTCAATTATTTAGCTTATAACATATTGTTTGATAACTATGAAGCTTCAACAGAAAACTACATGTTATTTAGTCCGTTGAACTCTCAAAGATGGTTTTTAATATCAAACGACTTCGACAAAACTTGGGGGAATAATAAAAATAGACCTAAGTGGAAGTCAGGCCTTGGTATGTTCTGGGATAACGCCTTACACAGGAAAATCCTAATGGATGATGCAAACTTAGAGGTGTTGGAAGCAAGAGTTGATGAACTCTCAGAAATTATAAATGCGGATAATACAGAAGAAATTTTAGAAGAGTATTATGATCTATTATTAACCAATGTTACATCAATGCCAGACCTGGCTTATTTAGACATTACTGTTAAGGACTTTGTTGAGTCGTTTAATATGCTTCCGAATTATACTCAGGTAGCTCAAGAGAAGTTCTACAATAGTTTAGAACATCCTATGCCATTTGAACTGTATCCACTTGCGTACAAAGATGGACATTATGTTTTAAGTTGGGAACCCGCTTTTGACCTTCATGAGGAAGAAGTGGAATATAAAGTTGTAATTGCCCAAGATCCACTCTTAAACAATATTGTTCAAGAGGTGGTAACTGAGAAAACAGAAATGCATTTAGAACTTTTTAATTACCAAAGAAAATACTACTGGACTGTAACAGCAATAAATGAAAACGGATACGATCAGACACCTATGAATGCGTATGTTGATGATTTTGGTGACTGGTATGATGGGATTGAAGTCATTTCCTTTGATTAAATACAGAAATAATTATTAACTTATAATAGGACCAGTCTTGGCTGGTCCTATTATTGTTTTTGAAAATGGCAAAGACGTGATAGAAAAGATTTGAAGTGTTTTGAATATGATGATAAGCATACTACAACAAGTCGCTTTAAATATGCTATGTGTCCAACATGTGTACAAAGCATTAAAAAAGGCTTAAACTACTCAAATCACAGAAAAAGCCTTAGTTTTTTAATCATATTTTAAGACTTGTCTGATACATTACAATAGGCAAGTTAAGCAGTCGAGAGGAGGACAAAAGTGGGGATACTTATTAAATACACGTTTCGAAATATTAAAGAACACAAGTTTCGAACCTTTCTAATATTGATATCCATTATGTTGTCAGTGGGATTGTTCTTTGGTTCCTTGTCAGTTTCAGACGCATTAACTGAACTGATTATGGACAACATTAAAAGCTTTATAGGAACGTCTGAGGTATACGTCGGTCCAGGTAAAGGGAATACCAATGGTACGATCAAAGTTAAAGAATTAGGTGACGTCGCCAGTCAGGTGGACTACACCATAGGTGTGGTAGAAAATCAAGCGGTGTTTAGGAACGTTGAAAAGAAAGACCAACAGATATCAATTAAAGGGTATCGCTTGGAAGATCTCGCAATTATGAATCCGGTAAACTTAGTCGAAAGCTTAGGTGACGAAGCCTTTAAGGGAAAATCGATTATAATTGGAAAGAGTTTTGCACAGAAAGAAGGCTTTGAGCTAGGTGACTACATGAAGCTCAAGTATTCTGATGACGATGTTAAACGATTTAAAGTTGTAGGAATTGCAGAAGACAAAGGATTTTTTAAGAAGACACAGGGCTTTGGTGAACAAGACACAGTGGTCATTGCACCTCGAGAAACACTCAGCCGTTTTTTAGGCTCACCGAACTTAGTGAATGTGATTTACGTTAAAACCGCTGACGATCTAAAAATGGATGAGACCATTGAAAGTCTAAAAACGGTTTATAAATCTGAAAGCGTCAACAAAATGGTAAGTAAAAGTGAAATTGACGCTCAGATTAAACCTATTAGAATTCCATTTATGTTTATGTTAATTCTAGTTGTGTTAATTAGTACCTTTATCATTTATACGTCCTTTAAGGTTATAACCCTTGAGAGGCTTCCTATGCTCGGTACCTTTAGGAGCATTGGTGCTACTAAAAAAATGACAGATATCATCATGCTTTCTGAAGCATTTATATATGGTACTGTTGGGAGTTTGCTCGGGTGTTGGTTAGGACAACAACTTCTTAAAATGATTATGAATCTTATGGCTGGAGAAATTGGTGTAGATAAAGTGGTTTACCCAGTTCAAAACCTTATGATTTCCTTTGCATTTGGCCTCATATTATCTGTAGGCAGTGCAATGATTCCAATAGTTAAAACATCTCGGATTCCAGTTAAAGAAATCCTACTCAACATCATTGAAGGGACAAAAAAGAAAAGACCTTATGTCCGCTATATTGTAGGTGTACTGTTAGGTGTTTTATCTGTGATTCTTCCCATTATAATGGCTGAGGGTGCCATGGCAGCCGTATCTGGTGGTTTGGGAATTGTACTTTTAATTGGTGCTCTCATATGTTTTGTACCATTTATTACAGATACTTTTATTAAAGTAACCGAAAAATTATTTGGTCTTGTATTTGGAAATATAGGACTCCTTGCAGTTAAAAACATGCGGGGGAATAAAAGCACCTATGACAACATCATTCTTCTTACTATAGGTCTTGCAAGTATGATGACCATAAGTATTATGGGGTCAGGTATTCAGCAAGATACCATGGCAGAGTTTGATATTCAAACCTATGATATTCATGTATATGCTGCTGGTGCGACACAAACAACAACTCAAAGAATTTTATCGGTAGATGGCATTAAAGACAGCATGATGTACCAAGAATCATGGTCAGCATTTAAATATAAGGATGAAGAAACGCCATTTGTTAAGAACCTAGTCGGTGTTGACAGTGAACGTTACTTAAATTACTTTGACTATGACATATTAGGTCAAGATGATGATCAAGCTGTTATTGAAGATTTACTGGTAGGAAGAAAACTTATTTTAGGGACAGCCGTTCGAGACAAATACAATCTTGAACAAGGTCAAGTGATTACACTGGATACAGGAAATGGGTTAAGAGACTATGAAATCATCGGGTTTGTAAATACGAAAAAAAGCGGTGGAATCATGGGTTTAACATCTCGTTCAGTCTTAAAAAATGACCTTAAACAAGGTTGGGGCCTTAGAATGGCAATCCAAGTTCAAGACGGTTATGATGTAGATGAGATGGTTACTAAAATCGAAGATAAATTGAAAAATCTAGATTGGTATGAAGCCAACTCAATGAGCAAACGTAAGCAGGAGTACTTAGAAGAAAATCAAAAGATTATTATTATTCTTTCAGCGTTTTCATCTGCTACGGCACTCATTGGTAGTATTGGTGTGATGAATAACTTCCTTGTAAGTTTCCTTGCAAGAAGAAAGGCTCTAGCTATTTATGCTTCAGTGGGTATGAGCAAAGTCCAGAAAAAATGGATGATTCTGATTGAATCTGTATCTGGGGGTATTGTTGGTGCACTCTTCGGTATTGTTACAACTCAGCTCATTATCTGGAGGGTTACAGATTTATTAGGAAAGATTGATGTGTCATTAAACATGGATCTAACACTTCAGGCCGCTATTCTCGGTATGAGTGGTGCAGTCATTGTGTGTTTACTGTCATCAATCAGTGTACTAAAGCGCTCTGGCAAGGTTAGTATTATTGAAGAACTAAGATACGAATAGGAGGTTGCCATGTCCGTTGTAGTTGATGTTAAAGATGTGTGCAAAAATTTTATGCTCGGTAAAGAAGAGGTAAAAGTCCTTAAAGAGCTAAATTTTGATATAAAACAAGGGGAGTTCGTCTCTCTTATGGGCCCTTCGGGATCGGGAAAATCTACCCTGCTTTATTTAATTGGAGGACTTGATAATCCATCTACGGGTCAAGTCATGGTAAATGGAAAAGAACTAAAGTTAATGAAAGATAAAGAAGAAAGTATTATGCGGCGTAGAGAAATTGGATTTGTCTTTCAGTTTTATAATTTAATCCCCAATTTGAACGTTGAAGAAAATGTCTTATTGCCGGTTTTATTAGACGGTAAAAGCCCAAAACACTATAAAGGAAAACTAGATGAAATTCTTGAGCTTGTTGGTCTTTCTGACCGAAGAAAGCACACACCAAGAGAGTTGTCGGGTGGACAACAGCAACGTGTTGCTATTGCTAGAGCACTTATTAGTGAACCTGAGTTAATCCTTGCTGATGAACCCATTGGGAACTTAGATAGTGTAACAGGGACTGAAATTATGGAACTGTTCCAGAAAATTAACAGGGAAAAAGGGAAAACCATTGTTCAGGTAACTCACTCTGAAAATGCGGCACAATACGGGACGAGAATTATAAGACTTAAAGACGGGAGGCTGGTCTAATGTTTAAAAAACTATTATTACTGGGGATTATTACTGCAGTTGCGATTACTGCTACAGCGTGTGGAGGTGCAAATGCAGCAGAACCTGCCACTGATGTTGTCGAAGAAACGGAAGTTATAGAAGAAGAAGCAAAAGAAGAAACGGTTGAAGCATATGGTGTGGTAGAGGCTACAAACGAACAGACAATCAGTGTAGATTTTAATGCGCGTGTTGACAAGGTGTATGTTAAACAAGGGGAACGTATAGTTAAAGGTGACAAACTGGTTGACTTTGATATTAGCGTTCTTGAAAACGAGATTACAAGTAAAGAGATGGAAATAAATGAAACTCAGTTTGAGCTGGATAAAAAAGATTACTCAGTTTCAACACTCGAACTTGACGTTGAAAATGCACAAGCATCTTTAGCAGAACAAAAGGAAGAGTTAGACTCAAAAAAAGCACTCTATAACAGTGGTGCAGTTTCTAAAGATGAGTTTGATAAACTATCAGAACAAGTGTCACAAGCTGAGCGGAATCTGGATAAATTAAAACTGAACCTAAGAAGCACTAAAGACCAGGTTTCTGGAACGCGACAAACATTACAAAATAGAATGACCCGTCTTCAAGACGAACTACAAAGATTAGAAGAAAAATACTCTAAAGCGAATTTTGTAAATGGCAACCAAATAGTTTCTTCAATTGATAATGGCGTAGTTTTTGAAGTGGGTGCAAAAGAAGGCTCTTATGTTAATCGTGAAATCAGCGTGTTAACAATTGTTGATTTAGATTCTAGAATTGTACGTGCTGATATTGCAGAAGAGTTCATAGGCAGAATTTATGAAGGTCAAAAAGCTACTGTAACGTCACAAGCAGTACCTGACAAAGAGTATACTGGCGAAGTTGTTCGTATTTGGGGTACGTCCATCAAAAAAGGTGGCGAGACAATTATTCCAATCGAAATTGCACTGGATAACATCGATGACAAACTATTTTTGAACTTTAATGTGGATGTAAAGATAGTTTTAGAACCGATTGAGTAGGTCCTCTTAACATAAAAGCCTTTAAGTTAGATTAACTTAAATTGGAGTAACTTAAGTTGAGCACAACTTAATCTAAGCTCTAGTTCTAATTAAATATAAATTCAAAACTTAAGAAGAGGAGCTTGCATTTTATGCACGCTCCTCTTTATTATTTTTCTAAGTTTAATTTAGCATATGCTGTGATGAACATAGACATGCTGTGGTTATTTAGTATAAAGGTTTATTCTACACTGCCACATTCGCTGTCCCGATCTAGTAAAATATCTAAACCATGCTCTAAAATAGGTAATAAAACATCTAAGTGTTCCTTTGCTGCTTTAGGACTCCCCGGCATATTGATAATAAGCGATTTGCCCCGAATACCTGCTGTGGCTCTAGAAAGTGAAGCTTTGGGTGTGATTTTTAAGCTTTCCTGTCTGGCTAGTTCAGTTAAACCTGGGGTTCTTCTTTCAATGACGCTTTCTGTTGCTTCAGGCGTAATATCCCTAGGTGAAAATCCAGTCCCACCTGTAGTTAAAATTAGGTTTGCATGAACAGTGTCTGAAAGTTGGGTGAGTGTATTTTTTATGTCTTCATATTCGTCGGGAATAATTGAAGTATGTACAATCTTGTAGCCAGCATCTTCAAGTTTTTTAACAAGAACAGGACCACTTAAATCTTTCCGTTCTCCACGGCTTCCTTTGTCACTAATGGTAACTACAGCTGCTGTAAACATTATTTCACCTCATGTTATATTGGTCGAATTTAATCCGTTTAAAACGAAGTAATTGTTGATTATTACACAGTAATTTCATTGGATATCCGATATGATTATAACATTATTGAAGATATGAGTGACTTTTTTATGCACTTTTGATGGAAATTAGATACAATTAAAGTCAAGGTAAAAGGAGGCGTGTGAAATGGAAAGAATGAAAATGATGCCTGTGCATCAAGCGATAGAAATGGCGGTTGCTTCAATAGGAAAAATTCGCAATGTTGTAAAACAACCTCTAAATCAAGCTTGTGGCTTTGAGCTTGCTGAGGATATACATGTACAATTTGACCTACCTCCCTACACAAAATCAACAGTAGACGGTTATGCTGTAATTGCAAATGGCATAATATCTGCATCTAAATCTCAACCTGTTACGTTAACAGTGGTAGGTGAAAGTCTTATGGGCAAAGTTACCGAAACACAAATTGAAAGTGGGCAAGCCCAGTACGTCCCAACAGGTGGTATGGTTCCACAGGGGGCTGACACCATGGTTATGATAGAAGACACCAATTTAGGCAAAGACAAAGTTGAAATATATACGAATGTTGAAGCGGGTTCAAACCAAATTCAAAAAGGTGAGGATCTTAAAACAGGCGAAATTGGCCTTAAAGCAGGCGTGAAGATCACCCCAAGACATATTGGTTTATTGTCTGCACTTGGTGCTCATACGGTTCAAGTCATTGAAAAACCAAAAGTTGCGATCTTATCAACAGGTGATGAACTCATATCTCTCGCAGAGAAACCCAGCGGTGGACAAATTTATGATATTAACACACATAGTGTTCAGGCGCTTTGTGAAAGTTATGGGCTAAGTGTAGTACATACTGACATTGTTGAAGATGATTTTCAAGTCCTGTGTAACAAAGTAAAAGAAGCAAGTCAAAAAGCAGACCTTCTTCTAATGTCCGGTGGCAGCTCTGTTGGCGAAAAAGACATGACCGTAGACAGTGTGTTAACCTTACCTGGTGCTGAAGTCATTGTTCACGGTCTTGCATTTAAACCGGGTAAGCCAACTTTAATCGCTAAGTCGGATGATGTAGTTGTTCTTGGGCTTCCAGGACACCCTGTGTCTGCCTTAATGGTTATGGACACCATTGGCAGAAGACTCTTAGATGAAGTTTGGGATACACGTATTGCAAAACACCATAGGGTGAAAGGTGTACTTTCAAGTCCAGTAAAACCCGCACTTGGACGAGATACTTGTCAAATGGTTCAAGTAGAACAAAATGGGAATGGGATTTCAGTGATTCCCCTTGGTGGCAAGTCGGGTATGATTTCATGGATTGGACACTCCGATGGATATATTGTTGCGGAACATGAAAAGGGAATTTTAAGTCGAGGGACTGAGGTTTGTGTATATCTTTGGGATCAAGACACACAATTAATCGGTTCGGACTGGCTCTAATTAATAAGGAGTAATTGAATATACCCATAAAACATGAAATTGCTTGTATATAAACTACAAGTTCTCAAATGAAGACTGAAACAAGCGTATATCCGTTTTAAGTCCTCTACCATTATTTAAATGTTAAGAAAATGATAATTTTGTCCAAAACATCGTAAGTTTTCTGCATTGGATTGATCCTACCTTTCTCATAAGATTAAGTTGGAAACGTAGTATGAGCTTAAGGGAGGAAACAATGAGCAAAAACTTTATAACACCAGCAGAAATGGCTGAAACCATGTTAACTGTTTCAGAAAAGAAAGCTAACAACAGCTTTTTTAACATGCTTCTGCTTGGAATCATGGCGGGAATATTTATTTCAATCGGTGGTGCAGCAGCGACAGTTATTTGGGGGACAACGGGTGATGTAGGTCTTGCTAAATACTTAGGAGCAGCAGTATTCCCAGTTGGCATAATTCTTGTAATTTTTGCAGGGTCTGAGTTATTTACGGGAAATAACCTTATGACTCTAGGGGTCATGAACAAAAGAATAACGCTTGGAGCAATGTTTAAAAACTGGTCGGCAGTTTATTTGGGTAATTTAATAGGCTCAATCTTTTTTGCATGGTTAATGTATGTAAGTGAATTATGGGGACATGCTGGCGAACTGACGGTTATTGGTCAAAAAGCTGTTGCAATTGCGAATGCCAAAGTGGGTCATACCTTCATGGTTGCCTTTTACAGGGCTATTCTATGTAATATTGTTGTTTGTCTTGCTGTTTGGATGTCACTTGCAGCACAAACGGTTCAAGGGAAGGTTCTGCTTCTGTGGTTCCCAATCAGTGCCTTTGTAATGTCAGGGTTTGAACATATTGTTGCAAACATGTTCTTTATACCAGTAGGTATCATGTATGGTGCACAAGTATCAGTGGGCCATATGGTTACAGCAAACTTTATACCAGTTACTCTAGGGAATGTTGTTGGTGGAGCAGTTATTATTCCGCTGGTTTATCACTTGATTTACCTAAACGGTAAAAATACTGGGCAAAACAAAGAAGCATCTCTTAAAAGAGTTTCATAGGCAATTGGCTTACTTAGGTTGACTAGACCTTGGTTACCATGTGTTAAAATGTTTGTAACTATAAAAAGGCACTGAATCCTCTAGATTCAGTGCCTTTTCTTGTTTTATGTCAACCTCTAAGGTATACTGGTATAGATTCTGAAATCGTGTTATATCAACAAGTTGACATAAATGTTAGACAAATGTATCTGTTGAAGAATATTGAAAATTATTGAAGAATCTTAGATGATTTATCTGAAAAAGTAAAAAACAAGCTAAATCGTAACGACAAAGGCTGTTTGAATCTATATAATAAATCTAGAGTCAATTTGTTCGATTAAAAAGGAGCCCACTGTGATTAAAACGACAAGAGATGCACTACTAAAAACTCTAAGTCCAGAAATTATATATATTGATGAACCCATGAACAAACATACATCATTCAAAATTGGTGGTCCGGCTGACGTTTTGGTTATGCCAGAAAATGTTGAAGATGTACGCCGTGTCATGGAAATCTGTAAAGAAAATGCCTGTCCATTCCACATAGTTGGGAATGGCAGTAATCTATTAGTTGGAGATGACGGAATACGCGGTGTTGTTCTTAAACTGTCTGAGAATTTCAGTCATGTGAACATCGATGGCGGCCGTGTAATGGCACAATCCGGTATTTTGTTATCTAAGCTTTCAAACAAAGTGGTTGAAAAATCATTAGGAGGATTCGAGTTCGCATCTGGAATCCCTGGAACCATAGGTGGTGCTGTATTTATGAATGCAGGTGCGTATGGCGGGGAAATGAAAGATGTTGTACGTGAGGTTACGGTTCTGACTCGAGAGGGCGAAGTTGTGACCCTATCGAATGATGAATTGGATTTCGGGTATAGGAGAAGTGCGATCCAAAAAAACAAACATATTGTATTGGAAGTTTCACTTGAACTTAATGAAAAACCGTACGATGACATAAAAAGCATAATCGACGAATTAACAGAAAAACGCACGACTAAACAACCCCTAAGTCTGCCAAGTGCAGGTTCAACATTCAAAAGACCAGAAGGCTACTATGCTGGTAAACTGATTGATGATGCAGGTTTAAGAGGTCTACGTTATGGGGATGCTCAAGTCTCTGAGAAACACTGTGGATTTATCGTTAATCGAGGTAGTGCTACTAGCGCCGATGTCCTAAGACTTATCAGTCTTGTTCAAAAAGTTGTCTTAGATAAATTCGGTGTGTCTCTCGAACCAGAGGTGCGGTTATTCGGGAAGGAATAAGGTATGAGAATACTCTCAGACTACCATACGCATACCATATATAGCCATGGAAAAGGTACGATAGAAGAAAACGTAATCGCTGCGCGAAAAGTGGGGCTGAAAATTCTTGCTATCAGTGACCACGGTCCAGGCCATATGGGTTTTGGCATAAAAAAAAGAAAGTATAAAGAAATGCGTCAAGTCATTGACGAGATGAATGCAAAATATGATGATATAGAAGTTTTACTTGGGCTTGAAGCAAATGTATTAGATGTTGATGGACATTTAGATGTGGATGATTCCATATTAGAACTCAATGATGTCTTACTTGCGGGCTACCATTTTGGGAGTCGTCCTGTAAGGTTTGTTCGTGATATGTTACATCATGCTGGGAATTATATGAGCCGAGAGGGTCAATATAATCAGAAACTGATGGAAGCAAATACACTTTCACTAATAAATGCAATGAAGAAATACAATATAGATGTCTTAACGCATCCCGGAGCAAAAGGTCCTATAGATGTAAAACGTGTAGCAGAGGCTGCAGCTCAAACAAACACAGCCCTTGAAATCAATGCGAGCCATGGTTTTTTAACACTGGATCAAATCGTTGAAGCCATGCCTTATGATGTGAAGTTTTCAATTAATAGTGATGCACATCATCCAGACGATATAGGCAATTTTAAAAAAGCGCTGGATCGTGCACAAGCTGCAGGATTAACATTTGACAGAATACTCAATGCAGTGGAGAAGTAAGGAGCGGATTATGGAACTGGTGATTATTACAGGTATGTCTGGTGCTGGACGAAGTCAGGCGATGAAGGTACTTGAAGATTTTGATTATTACTGTGTAGACAATTTACCACCGGTATTGATCCATCAGTTTGTGGCTTTATGTGATCAGAATACTGAAGATATACGTAAGCTAGCGCTGGTTACCGATATTCGCGGAGGTATCTTCTTTGAAGATTTAGAAAAAGAGCTGAAAATTATAAAAGATAGTGGACTTAATTACAAACTATTATTTTTAGACTCATCTGACAAAGTTCTGATAAAAAGATTCAAAGAAGCAAGACGTTCTCACCCGATGAATCCTAATGGGTCTATTGAAGAGGGTATTCGTGATGAACGTGAAAGATTATCTAAACTAAGAGAAGTTGCTGATACGATTATTGATACAAGCGGTTATAATTTAAGTCAGTTCAAAAATGAAATGTCTAAGATATTTAGGGAAGATACTGAGCGCTCAAATATGTCGATTTCAATAATGTCCTTTGGTTTTAAAAAAGGAATTCCATTAGATGCAGATTTCGTATTTGATGCTAGATTCCTACCAAATCCGTTTTATATTGAAGATTTAAGACCTCAGACAGGAAATGATAAACCCGTTCAAGACTATGTGATGTCATTCCAAGAAAGTCATGACTTTTATGAACAGATAACAAACATGGTGAATACAGTTCTGCCTTTATGTGAAAAAGAAGGACGTGCACAACTGATCATTGCCATAGGGTGTACTGGGGGTCACCATAGGTCCGTGACTTTGTCTAATAGACTCTTCAACGATTTAAAAGACCATAAATATACGGTTGGTATTAAACACAGGGACATAAAGTAAACTGTAAAAGACCACTCAATTGGAAAACTTGTCCAAACGAAGGTCTTGTGGTATATTGAATACTCAAATGGTAATAAGGGATGTTTTCGACTAAGAAGATATCCCTTTTTAATATAGACTGTAAGGTCAGGGGTTTAATAATGGGAACCGATGCTAAAATAGTTGCTCTGGGTGGTGGAACAGGACTTTCCATCCTACTGAGAGGGTTAAAAAAAGTAACATCTGAAGTTACGGCCATTGTGTCTGTAGCAGACGATGGCGGTGGTTCTGGCGTATTGCGTGAGGATTTAGGTATGTTGCCACCCGGTGATATACGCTCGTGTATATTAGCGCTTGCCAATACGGAACCAATCATGGAAGATCTTATAAAATACAGATTTACAGAAGGTGGTCTAAAGGGTCAGAGTTTTGGTAATTTACTCATAGCAGCCCTTGTTGGTATTTCAGGTAGTTTTGAACAAGCGGTTGAAAAAATAAGTGACATTGTTGCCATCACGGGACGTGTCCTTCCAGTGACACCATCCGAAATGACATTAATTGCTGAACTTGAAGACGGTGAAGAGGTGGAAGGGGAATCCATGATTCCTATAAAGGTCTTGGAGAGCGGTCAAAATATTGTTAAAGTGCGTGCAAAAGAAGGACGTATAGAAGCTTTAACGGACGCAATTGAGGCCATAAATGAAGCTGATATTATTGTAATGGGTCCAGGTAGTTTATATACCAGCATCATTCCAAACCTTCTGGTAGACGGCATTGTGGATGCTATTTGTGCAT
>Ga0209272_10001413_pt1 | contig 15235 bp, 10 predicted proteins | sample tdDd002_FD_187125 | JGI IMG/M metagenome (GOLD analysis project Ga0209272, IMG submission 187125) | Marine sediment microbial communities from the Atlantic coast under amendment with organic carbon and nitrate - tdDd00.2 (SPAdes)... | ecosystem: Environmental > Aquatic > Marine > Coastal >... | reverse complement strand
GATGGATGAACTGAATCTATGGGAAGATACGATGCTTATCGTTAATACAGATCACGGATTTATGCTTGGTGAAAAACAGTGGTACGGAAAGAATATCCAACCATTTTATAATGAGATAGTCAATCTACCATTCTTTATCTATGACCCATCTTCTAAAGAAGAAGGTACTAGAAGAGAAGCACTTGCTCAGACAATCGATATTGCTCCAACACTATTGGATCATTTTAATCAACCTATTCCAAAGGTGATGCAAGGCAAGTCTTTAAGACCTGTTATTAAAGAGGATGCTGTTATTCGTGAGACAGCACTATTTGGTATGCACGGTGGTCACGTTAATATAACAGATGGACGTCATGTTTATATGAGAGCGAACACAACAAAAGATAACGGACCACTCAATGAATATACATTGATGCCTACACGTATGAGAGATATGTTTACTACTGACGAGCTTAAACATGTTGAAATGGTAGATGAAGACTCATTTAATTTCATACCTTGTAAGACAATGAAGATTAAAACCTCAAGTTTTCTATCACCAGACATGCATGGGCATCTGTTATATGATTTGAAATCAGATCCAAAACAATTAAAACCTCTTGATGATAAAAATCTTGAACTGAAAATGGCAAAGAAAATGATGGTGGCCATGCATGAAAATGATGCACCAAAAGAGCAGTATTTGAGGTTAGGATACGAAAAAGGCATGTCAATGAGTGAAGATGATTTGCATTCGGTAAATGAATGTATAGAGATTTCCATTGATGCACCTTTACAAATGTTACTTGATGATCCGAAAACGCTTGAAATACTAAAAAAATATTTAGGACCATTCTTGGAAAACCCGATGTTAGATATGGCAAAAGCGCTTTCGCTGCCAAAACTGTCTCAATTGTCTAAAGGACAACTGCCGATGTCGGTTGTTGAAATGGTTGGTTTGGAACTCGATAAAATTTCATAAGTAACACAAAAAATAAAAAGTGACTTATAGGATGTCCTCTATAAGTCGCTTTTTTTAAGAGTTAACCAAACCACTTAATTGTTCTATGATGTTGTTATTTCCTGTTAATGATATATGACCGATTTTATCACATATTTTCTCAAGGTATTCAAGTTCTTTTAACTTAAAGAGTGTCGTGTTTTCGTCCATTAATTTGGCTGTGTTCAATAAACTTCTAGTAGATGCAGTTTCCTCTCTACGGGTTATAACATTGGCATGTGCCTTTTTTTCAGCGATCAATACCGTGTTGATGATATCTCGTATTTCACCAGGCAATATAATATCTTTTAAACCTGCATAAACAAACTTTGCACCGTATTGCTCTTCTTTTGCTGTTAGTTTATCATATACGAATTCTGCCATATCTTTTTTATTTTTAAGTAAATCATCTAATTTCATATTACCGACATACTCTCTGATGATCATCTGTAACTGTAAATAAAGCTGTTGTTCATAGTTTTGAATCTGAAGTATTGGCACTTCAACATTTATGATATTATACTGACAAATGAAATTGACTCTTACCGGTACTTTGTCTTCTGTCATGATTTCTTGTCCTGTCACTTGTAACTCTCTGATACGGGTATCAACTTTTTCAATAGAGACCTCTTTATTGTTATACCAGAAGAAATATCTGCCGGCTTCTACGACACGCTCATATGCCTTGTTGAAGAACAAGAGACCTTTTTCATACGGTTCTACATTTAAAATGAACCCTTGAGTGCCTATGCCATGATTAAGAAGCACATTTTGAATTTCAGCATCTAAGATTTCCGGCTCATTTTTATCAACAATGACAAATTTATGATCATTGATATTTTGCCAAAATACATGTAAACCTGCATTTAGAAAATTAGTAAAATGATCATCTTTATAATGTAAGGCAATTTGATGGTCTTTTACATCTATAAAAACAAGATCGTTTTGCAATGCTTCTTTATCCATAAAATAGATAGGATCGTATTTATCAAATGAAAAAGTCTCTCTGGTGTCTAATATGATGAGTTCATACTTTGGATTGGATACTTTTCTATGTAATCCAGGTGTTAAATACTTAATGAAAGTACCATTTTCAAATACAAATCCACGTTGATTTTCTTCAATATTTATCTTAAATAAGTTCATGACTTACCTCCTTGCGATTCTGATAGTAAACTCAGCAAAATAAGCGGAGTTAAATTAAGCCAATGACTTTTATAGTGGAATCTTATAGATTTGACCATTAAAGACGTTTGACGGTATCCTTTACACTTCAAAGCTCATGTCACCTTAAGAGTTTACTATTGTGAATACTTTTTTTTACCTCTATCCAAGAGTGTCTGTTCCATAGACAGTTGAGGAATCGAACCTCAATGAGTCAACATCGGAATACCATATGATATTTCACTGGCACTGGAAGGTTATCAGAAACCTTCATTGACATATATATATTAAGCATGATTGCGTAATATCATCCTTTAACAACACCAACCGTTTTAAGTTTTTTGATTGGAGTGATTAAATCTAATTCATTGTTGATGACAAAATCTATATCTTTATATGAATCCATAGCCTCTTCAGCGACATCAGCTTTATTTTTTTTACCCAGAACAATATGTTTAGATTTCAGATCTTTTATAACCGATTCAGCTGAAATAAGTTCTTTTGCTTTTGTTCTAGAATACTTTCTGCCGGCTCCATGTGAACAAGAGTTAAAACTTTCTGGATTACCTTTTCCCATGACAATATAACTATATGAACCCATTGCGCCTGGAATGATGCCAAGTTCACCATCTTGAGCTCTAATCGCTCCTTTTCGGTGTACCCATACTTTTTTACCATAATGATGTTCAAGTTCAGCATAATTGTGATGTCTATTCAGAGCATCACTGAAATTGACTTCTATGTTACAGTATTTCAAAACAGTTTTTTTAATGATGGCTTTGACTTCATCCAACATGACCTTTCTATTTTCATAGGCACACTCTAAAGCTAAATTCATATATTTTATATATGATTCACCATTGTACGAGTCAGTTGGGAAAAATGATAATCGATACTCATCAGGCACTGATGAATAATACTTCAAGTTTTCCTGACGGGCGATGCTGTGAAAATGTTTACAGACCTGATTCCCTAAATGTCTACTACCAGAGTGGATCATTATGGCTAGATTGTTTTCTTCATCTTCTTGAAGCTCGATAAAATGATTGCCACCACCAAGGGTACCAACTTGATAATAAGCGTTATCGAGTGTCGTTAATAATGCTTTTTTATGGGCATCATCGGGTAACGTTTTTAATGCTTTATCTAAAACTGGTGAGTTTTGTTTTGATTTATGTTTTACGAATCCTACAGGAATATTTCGCATGATATCACCAATGATCAATTGTAGTAATGAACCATTTGCAGTTGAAGTGTTTCTAAGTAAATCAGCTTTGATTGATGTTTCTGTATAAATCATGCCACAACCAATATCACTGCCTACAGCATTTGGAATAATGACTTTTTCAGTGGCAATCACACTGCCTATCGGCATACCCATTCCAGTGTGTGTATCAGGCATCAATGCAACCCACTTATGAATGAATGGTAAATTGGATAGATTATTTGCTTGTTCAGCACAGCTTTCTTCGAGACTGTCGATTGAATCCAACCAGATTTTTATAGGGTAAGTATTTTTTTCTTTATCATATTTAACAAACATAAGTGTCCTCCTGTGTAATCCTTTTGTTGAATTTATGATATCATTGACTTACATGGTTATCATTAAAAAAAAGTTGCGAACTTAGAGGAGTTATATGTCAAACTTTCAAGAACTGATTAAGAAATTTGATAGAATAAGGGATTTTTCAAGAGATTTCTTGGTTTATGGTATACGGACAAGGAACACACAGAACATTAAAAGTAAAAGAAGTTATGATAATGAAAAGAGGCGGATAGAATCGTTTCTATCTGATTATATGGTTGAAACAAGTCATGTTAGTGGTAAAAGCGTCAATATTTCCATCAATCCAGAAGAAATGACGATGAACCCTTTATTTGCTCTGTGGGAAACCAAGAGTTTTACAAAGAATGATATATTTTTACATTATGTATTATTGGATATCTTAGAGAATTCTAACAAGATGTCTATTAGTGATATATATGATGAAGTCATTGAATACATTGACGAAGATCATCAGATGATGGATATGATGACTGTAAGAAATAAATTAAATGAATACGAAAAATTAGGGATACTTACGAAACATAAAGATGGCAAACAATTTTTATATGCTTTAAGAACCAACAGGTTTGATAGTTTATCTGATGAAGAAAAAATGGAATTGAAGCAGGGGATAGACTTCTTTTCAAATATCATGTCGTTTGGTATTCTAGGTAAGTTTCTTTCAAGAAATTTAAATGATTCAGAGTCTCAAACGTATCAGATGAAATACAAACATTATTTTATGTTTCACACTTTAGATGATGAATTGTTGTTTGATGTACTTCGATTGATAGAAAATGAACAGAAAGGCATGTTTGAAACATGGAACAAAACCAACACTAAAATCATAAAGAAGTTGTGTACACCATTAATGGTTATCACAAATGTAAAACATGGTAGAAGATATGTTGTTGTATATGACCACAGCAGTAAAAATTTCTATTCATTGAGACTGGATAAATTAAAAAAAGTCTCTTGCCAAGAAGTGGATTCAGAATTTGAAAATTACCTAGAAGAACTAAAAAAATTAAAAGTTGACTCATGGGGTGTTTATCTAAACCGGACAAACACAACTGAACACATTTGTATGACTCTTAAGATTAATGAAGATAAAGAACAATATATGATTAAGAGAATCTTACTTGAAGGCAAACATGGGATTTTGGAAAAAGTTGATGAGAATGTTTTCGAATATCATATAGATATTATTGATACATATGAAATAATTCCATGGTTAAGAACATTTATCGGAAGAATCATTGACCTGAAGGGAACAAACAAAAAAGCAGTAGGCATGTTTAAAAATGATATGAGATGGATGTATAAAATGTATGAAATAGATGGAGAGTGTTTAAATGAATAATTTATATCATTCAATATATTCAAGATATTATGAGATATTACTACATGTTTTAAGAAAATCTCATAAGGCGCCGATACCAGTTAAGGCTATTAGAGAAGTTATACAAGAAAAGGGTTTTAGCGAAACTGAATATGAACTGCTGAATAAACTGATTAGTAGTGATAATGACAGTTATGGTTTGTTAAAGGAAACGGAAGTGGGGTACGTACCGTTACTAAAACAAGCCCCTGAAAGAGTAATAACATTACAGGAATATGCATGGTTAAAAGTTGCACTGGATGACGAACGGATGCAATTGTTTTTATCGGATGAATTGCTTAATAAATTACAAGTAATATTAAAAGATGTAAAACCGTTATATGACACGTCAAACTTAAAGACTGAAGATATTTTTGCAACCATCAATACAGAGTTTGATCAGAATATTAGAGCTCACTTTAAAAAGGCACTATATGCAATACAAAATAAAAAAGCTTTAAGAATTCACTATGAGAGTAAAAAAGGGAATCGTTTAAATAGTGACTTTTTACCTTTAGAGATGAGATATTCTTTAAAGGCAAATAAATTTCAGATTGAAATGATTGGATTGAAACATCATAAAAGTAAAAGGTTCGTTTTAAATACGGATGGCATTATCACTTCAAAAGTAATTGAATATAACGAGTCGATAGCAGAAAAAAAAATAGGATATATAAAAGATTATGTTGAGATTGAAATAAGTAATATGAGAAATGGTTTTGAAAGATGTTTTTTTCAGCTGTCAATGTATGAAAGAGAATCAAGATTCGATGAAGACAGTGGCAAGTGTTTCATGAAGTTATTTTATAATAAAAACTTCGAAACAGAGATACTGATTACGCTGATGTCATTTGGACCAGCCGTAAAAGTAAATGGACCAGAACGATTTAGGAGTCTATTTCTGAAACGATTGACTGCTCAGTATAATACCAGCAGCTTTTTAAATGAATCAGAAGATGAAATCAATTAAAATGGTCTTGATAAATAACATTTTTTTAGAAGTTTAGTATTAAAAAGAGCGATTTCTATAGCTTAGAAGTCGCTCTTTTATGATTTAAATGAATCATGAGGATAATATCAACTATTAACTTAATATCTGACAGGGCGCCAGTTCTGAGCATTCTTAGGTAACAATTCTATCTCTTCACCTGTAAGAACGTTGATGAGCATAATGCTGGCCTTATAACCACTTTCTTTAGAGTATATTAGGTTTTCATTATCATACCAAGTAGGAACCCAAGCATCATGGCTGCTCGTGGTTAATACATTAGGGGTTAATGCATTTAACTCTGCTATGGCAATTTGCCAAGACCCATTTACTTTTGTAGAAAAGGCAATTTGTTGATTATCATCAGAAAATTCACATCTCGAACAATTTTCAAGTAACAGTTCAGGTATGAATTCCGTACGATTTTGCCAGTCGCTGATATCAATTTTGTAAGTATCCTGAGTGCTGTTAAAAACAGTGTATGTTATATAAGAATCATCTTTTGAAAATACCGACCAGAAATCTTTGCTGTTATTATGGGTCAGTTGAATTTGATTTGAGCCATCACTATTCATAATAAAGATTTCCTTATCACCATCTCTTTCAGAAGTAAAGGTGATATATGAACCATCATTTGAAAATGCTGCAGCGCGATCTTGTACTTCGTTATAGGTGAGTTGTGTTAAGTTGCCACCATCTTTATCCATGGTATAAATTTCATCATCACCATCTCTATTTGAGAAGAAGACAATTTGATTTTGCCATATGTAAGGAATACCATCTTCAAAATCATTGTTTGTTAGATTGATGGTTTCTTCTGTTCGAACATTGTAGCTGTAGATGTCACGGTCACCATCTACATTGGAATCGAAGATTATAATTTCTTCAGGTAAAGGTCTAAAGTCTGGTCCCCAATCTGATTTTGGATCGGTTGTTAATTGAATTTCTTCACCCGTTTCATGATTTAAAAGATAAATATCACCGGTTCCAAACCCTGCTTCTTTATTAAATGCAATCCATTTTTTATCCTGTGAATACACTGGTACCCATAATGTTTTTGAATCATCTGATAACAGCAGTTCTTTTTCATTTGATTCAAGATCCATTACAAATAATTTTATACGACCATTGCTATTTCCATGAAAGGCGATATGAGTCTCATCATAAAAATCGACGTAACCCACATGTTTGGTAGATAAAAGTGTTTCCGTCTTTAGTTCTAAGTTATAAACGACTGCGTATTGAATACCTGATATAAATCGGGTGTAGATAATGTTATCCCCACTAGGTGAAAACTTGGGTTGTTTGTCTTTGTATGTGTTATCAGTAATCCTATGAAGGTTAGAACCATCATAATCCATTAAATATATTTCTGAATTACCATCTCTATTGGATTCAAAAACAATATAGTTCCCCTCTGGTGAATAATCTGGTAAATGATCATCTCCAGCTGAATCCGTTAACTGCATTAAAGTGCTTCTGGGTTGATCAACTTCTATGGTATAGAGGTTTCTATTCCCAGCCATATTGGAAAAGAATACAACCATATTACCATCAGGCGAGAAATCACCATGTCCTTCAATAGAGTCTAAATCCAACAGTACATGTTGATTGGTGCCATCACCATTCATAAGATACAAGTCTCTATCACCACCACGTTCAGAAGAAAATAAAATTTGATTGAGTGGATAAACAATTTCTTTTTTAACTGCCACCAAAGGTTTGTCCTGCGTTTTATTTGTTTTTTCTTCTGTTGTTACTTTATCTTCGGTTGTTACTGTGATCTCGGAGTTATCTAATAATGATTCATTCTGAACTTCATTTGATTGACATCCGAAAAGTAATAAACACAATATAAGGATACTTTTTTTCATATTCCCTCCCTGCTTAACTAACTAACAACCTATCATTCAAGATAATAAATGGACCATCTCTAAGTCCAGTATAAACAGTTCTTATGTTTTTTCATGATATATTGTGCGAAGATGTGTTAGGTTTCTAGATATTATCATCTGTATTATTAAACAAATAATAGATGATTTACTAATCGTACATACAATAATTTTGTTTCAAAGATAGGCAGTTAAATTAAAGTAATATTAGAATCTGATTATCCTTTAAGAAATATCTTTGATAATTGCATATAGTTAGATACAATAGTGGAGATGATATTTATGGGAGGGAAAGATGAAAAAGAAATTAGTAATTATTATGTTTGTTGTTTTGACTTTAGTAGGATGTACTGCTGTTAAATCACAATTTAAAGACATGAGTGCTGAGTGGATTGGACTAGAGAGAACCTTCAGAGTCTATGATGACTTCGGGAATGAAACAATGGTTGTAACGGGTAGTAATACAGATATGCAGCCATCGGAAGTTGCTAATGTACTGATGATTGAAGTAGATGGTAGTAGATGGCAACATGTGGGCTCGACAATGATTGCTTATGAAACTGGACTTGAAAACAATGTAGAAGCTTATAAAGATGCACTAAATCTTTCTGGTGAAGGTGGTAGTATTACAGCCGTGGATAAAGCGTTAAACAGCTTTATTTCAACAACAAAAGGATTAGAAAGAATTATCATTATAAAAACACAAACCGGTATACCGATTGCGGTATTTGAAGGTGATAAGGTTTTAATTGAGGAATCTGCATTACCTCAGACAACAAAGATTATGATTGATAATATGAGATTACATGTTTATAGAGCAGATCTTGAAATCATTGAGAAGTCTCTTTTCGACTAGATAAACAAAAAAGCTACTTTCAAGGGAATCCTTGTGAGTAGCTTTATTTTGGTGTTGAAAGTGGGAATCAAATACATATGTTTAAAGTGACTGGATTTCGAGTTTTATATTCTGCTTCATATTCAATTAGGTCTAGATATAATCCTATATATTTGAGTATGGCAACTTTCAGTTTAAATAGACTAGTATTTGCAGTCTGTTGATCCATCTAATAGAATATATTAAAAGGAGGACAATATGAAATACTTAGATTTTGAATATAAGAATAAAGATACTGAGTTTAAACAAGTAAAAGCTTTTCTCACGGATTTACAATACTTTGAAGGGCATGATAACAATTGGGATCCCAGTCGATTTGATTGGTGGCGATATAGTTATCATCACGATAAAGATGAAGCTTTCTTTATCAAGAATGCACACTACTGGACTTTAACGACTGGCGAAGTTGTTGGATTAGCAATTTCGGAATATGGAAAAAATGATATATTTATTGTTGTTCACCCAAATTATCAATCATTATATGAGTTGGTCATTACCTGGTGTAAAAGTGTATTTGGACGTAATAAAACGGAGATATCTACTACAATCTTTTTGAATGACTCAAGAAAAACTGAGACATTAGAAGCAGCAGGTTTTATCAAAACAAGACATGATAATAATGTAAGAACATACAATTTAGTAGATTATGACTTCGAGTACACCTTGCCTAATGGATTTACAATTATTCCGTTTCCAGAATATCTTAACTATGAAAGTAAGATTGAATTGATATGTAATGCTTTTGAGAAAGAGGAACACTCAAAAGAGAGAATTTTATCTTTCATGGAGACACCAGGTTATATGCCTGATATGGACTTGGTCGTTTTAAATTCAGAACAAAAATGTGTTGCTTATTGTACGGGGTGGGTTGAACAATATGATGCCACATTAGGTTATATTGAACCTATGGGGACACATTCCGATTACAGACGTCTAGGATTAGGAAGTGCACTTGCAAAGGAGTGTTTCAAAAGATTAAATGAGAAGGGGGTAAAGTCTGCGACTATTGCTTCACATGCTGAACCTGATATCTCTAACTATTTATATGATTCTCTTCATCCATCTGAAAAGAAAAGTGGATATGACTATATTTTTAAATTATAAAATAACAAGAAATCAGGGGATTAATCCTGATTTCTTTTTTATAGTAATTATATTTTTAATTTGAAAGAAGTTTCATGTACTCGATAAAATCAATAGGGTAATACTCGGACCATATTACATCAAACTCTCCACTTTCTTTTATATATTGGAAGTATTTATCTAGAATTGATGCCAATATATCGTTATTCTTTTCCACTGCCCATGCAATATGTTTTACTTCGCTAATTGGTATGCCTACTTTCAGCTCATCATAATCTTCAACTGCTATGACAGCCCTGTTTATGTCTAGGACAGTAAAATCTGCTAAGTTGTTCTCTACATATTCTATTCTATCGTTTGAGTCCACAACAGTTTTTATGACAAATGTATATCCATTTTCATCTGCTATTTTTTCAAGGGTTAATTGTGAAGAGGACTCAAGCATCAAAACGGCACTTAAACCATCCATATCAGAAAAATCGTTAATCTTTAAATCTTCTTTATGTATCAGAACTTCTCTTATGGGGTGAAGTGGAATAAAATCAACGAGTTTCTCTCTCCAAGGTAGTATGGTTATACCATCGGTATATATGTGTACATCTCTTATTAAATCCGGTGTATAAGAGAAGTTGCCATCATCTTTTATTTCATCAGGGACGACATCGTCTTTTGTAAAATAATCACGAAAGGTTGTAATTACAACCTCTAGTTCAAGTCCCATCATTTTAGCAAAACTATCTATCATGTCGTAATGAAATCCCTTAGGCTCATCATTTTCGATATAATATATAAAAGACGTTTGACGTAACGCAACACGAAGTTTTCCTTCAGATTTCAACTCATGCAGGTATTGAATTTCTTCATCGGATAATCTCAGCTCTTTATAGTAATCAATTAATTCTACTTTTTCCTCAGTTTCTATATTGATATTGATATTGACGTCATCTGCACACCCAGCTAAAGCTGAGAATATCAATAACATCAAAAATATAAACAAAGTCTTTTTCAACATGACCTTTCTCCTTAGTCAAATAAATTAAGTGTCTTTATGTAATCAAAATAAGTATATCCATATTCTTTATACCAAAATGAATTGAATAAATCGGAAATCTTTGCATACTCAATATATTTACTAAGTATAGAGGCCAATACCTCATTATCTTTTGACACTGCCCAACCAACTTGTAATGTGCCGGTAATTGGAAAACTTATCGTTAGGTTTTCATGTTTAGCGATCTCCAATAAAGCAAGATTACTATCCATAACCGTCACATATGCTTCATGATTTTCAACAGCTTCAATTGTCCCAGCTCGATCTGGAAAAAACATATATTCAATGGTTATGTTATTATCAACTTCGAGATTGATAAGAGAATATTCGTAAGAGGTTCCTGTCACTGTAGCGACAATTTGACCATCAAGGTCTAAAATACTTCTAGCAATATCATCAGTGTTAGAAACGACTAACTCTCGTACTTCAAACATAGGAACGAACGCAAGTAACTGTTCTCTCCAAGGTAGTACAGTCAAGGAAGCACAGTATACATCAACTTTTTTAAGAAGATCTGGAGTATAGCTAATTGAAGGATTCGATTTCACATCATCTATGGAATATCCTTTTTTTATAAAATATTCTTCCACTACCACATCTTTTGTTTGTAGTTGAATGCCCAACAGATTAGTAAACTCTTTTATGAGGTTATAGTTATAGCCATCAAGAACTCCTCTAAAGGCAACACTAAGCTCACCTTTTTCTATCAACTCTTCAATGTATTCAACCTCAATATCAGTTAGGTTCAAAACATCTGATATCTTTATATCAGTTTTACTTATGTCAAGAGCGTCTAAATAGGTCAAATATGATTTGAAAGGCGCATCGTATACTTCTGTCCAATAAGCATCAAATGTACCAGATTTTATCATGTAATCTATATATTTTTCTAGAATTGAAGCCATAATATCGTTATCTTTTCTAACTGCCCATCCAATCAATTGAATATCAGTTACCGGTAATCCAATTTTAAGATTGTCGGAGTTGGTTGATTCAATTATCGCTTTATCACTATCTACAATAGTCATATCAACTTCGCCACTTGCTACTAATTCAAACGGTTCAGTAGTTGTATCTGTATGAACAAGGTTAAAGAAGAAATCATGGTTTTCTTCAAGATGTTTTATTGTGTTTCCATAGGATGAATCCCTTTGAAATGCTATGGTCTTATTGTTCAAGTCTTCAATTGATTCAATTATAATGTCATCATTATGAACTACAACTTCCCGAATCGGTAGAAATGGGATAAACTTAACAAGTTTCTCGCGCCATGGTAGGGGAGTTAGGGTATCACAGTAGATTTCCACTTCCTCAAACAAATCAGGAGAGTATATAAATTCTACATCTTCTTTTACCCGAGGAGGTACTGTTCCATCAATTTCGAAGTAATTGCTAATATCGACTTCATGTACCTTAAGTTCAACATTCAAACTATCAGCAAAATGTTTGATCACTTTGTAGTGATACCCTGAAATATTATCACCTTCAGGATAATACACTGCTTTTAGGTTCCTCATAGCAACATTCAGAGTTTTAGAATCCTTTATTTCCTGTAGATAATCTTCTTCCGCTTTTGTAAGATTAAGTTGTTTGAATAAAGGAATTTCACCAATTGATACTTCATTAACATCCATATCTTTTTCGCACGCTTGAAGGAAAATGATAATAATTATGAATAATGTAATTGCTTTTTTCATCTGAACCTCCAACTACTTTGGATAGTCGTTTAGATTTTTAGGCAGAGTTAGATTGATTGAGACGCCTTTATCAATGGAACTCTCTACAGTTATTGAACCCCGCATGACAACAGTAACAAGATTATATGTAATGTTCATACCAAGTCCACTATGTCCAGTTCCAAGTTTAGTGGTAAAAAACGGCTCAAATATTTTCTCTACTTCATTTTGAGACATTCCTTTTCCATTATCTCTATAGTCAATAAAGACGCTATTTTCATAATCCGTAACGGTAATATCTATGATGCCTACAGATTTATTTTCGAAACCATGTGTGATGGAATTATCTATCAAATAGGAAAACACTTGAGTAAGGGCATCAGGATAATTATAGAGTTCAATATCATCCTCACATTTTAAATTCAAAACATGATTACTGTCCATAAGTTTGAAAGTACAAATAGGTATTATATTATTTAAATACTCACAGAGGTTGAAATTTTTTATTGCAACGTTGTCTTCATTTACTGAAATTAATTTAAAATCAGAAACCAAGTTTGCAATCTTTTCAATACTCTCAAGTATAATTTTTATGCTCTCTTGTGATTTTTGAATATTTTGACTCAAGAGAGATTTTGTTAGAGAATTATCTTTTATGCTATCGTTTAATTCGTTTAATAGTACACTCAAATACGTTGCAGAAGTAGTTGATACGCCCACTGGTGTATTGATTTCATGAGAGATACCGATGACCAATGAACCGAGAGCTGCCATTTTTCTAGACTCAACCAATTGATCCTGTGTTGAGTGGAGTGATTCCAGTGATAACTCTAATTCATCTTTTATCTCCATCAGCTCAGCTCTAGCTCTTTCAGTTTCACTCAGTGAACTTGTAAGATCTAAATTGGTTTTTCTTAGTTCAGATGTTCTTTCGTTTACTCTTGATTCAAGTTCATGGTTGAGCTTTATGAGTTCATTTTCTTTCTTTACAAGTTCTGATATATCAAGTCCTTCAGGGATAAGAAGGGTTACTTCGCCACTATTATCAGTAATAGGTGTAATTGTGTAGTTTAAATGTATTGGTTCACCTTCATCAAACTCTAGCACTGTGTTTTCATGAATGAACTTTCCTTGGCTAGCATTTTTGATTGCACTTTTCATACCCTTTTTAGATTCATGGGAAGTCCCCATGAGATTTGTATCCCAGAAGAGTTCACCGATAACTTCGTTGTATGTTGAATTTGTTGCTTCTACAGCTGTATTGTTCACTTCTAGTAGATGCCCATCTGAATCCAATAATGCTATAAAATGAAAGGCATTATTGAAAATTACTCTAAATTTCTCTTCGCTTTCAATTAGTTCCCTTTGGATTTTTTTTCTTTCTATTATCTCTTCGTTTAATAGACTATTTTGAGTCTCAAGCTTTATTTTTACAGCATCAAGCTTTGAGAAATACTCCAATAACTGTTCAGCCATTTCATTGTACGAATTTGCTAAATCATGAAACTCGTCATTTGTATTCACATGAATTCTTTTGTTAAAATCACCGGATCCGATAATCTTAGCAGCGTCTGTAAGTTTCTTAAGAGGTGCTGTAATATTTTTTGAAAGAACAATGAAGACACAAACAACTACTATTGCTACAATGGCAAGTACTATCATACTTTGTTCAATGGCGTTGGTTACAGCTGAAAGTATAGCACTCTCTTTTGACAAAATAACAACTCGCCACTCCCATGGGGTGAAGTCAACAAAATATCCAATATGTTCTTCGCCTGATAGAGAGCCTTCAAATTTAGCATAGGTTTCATCTAGCGATTCATAATCAACTAATTCTCCAGGCAATTCGGAATAAAAATTGCGACTAGGACCACCTTCGGAATTGTAGATTACATTTCCTTCAAAATCATATATATGTACAAAGGCATCAACACTTTCAATTTTGGCAATGTAATTGATTGTCCTCGTCTGAACGCTTGCTCTATAATAGTCAGACTCCTCGACACCAACAAGTTCCAATACGGAATGTTCTTCAGTTATCTTTGCTATCATGGTATCCAAAGTCATTTGCATGATTTCTTCGTGGAGCCTTATTGCATCTGATGAAGTTTTATTGATAAAAATAATGGCTGTAATAATAACAGGAATTATAATAAGTGGTAATAGAAATATTAGCATTTTATATTTTAACTTCATTAAATACACCTCCTCTTGTTTGTATACCCATTTATTCTGTTGTTAACATTTAATACTATGTAGTACTTATGATTAGAAATATAACTGTTGGTTTAAGATTTGGTCATTGATAGAGTTACTTGGTATCAGTCATTTAATAACATCAAAAAACAAAATAACGACTTTTAAAGAATACTCTTGAAGGTCGTTATTATCTTAGTATAAATTAGTTTCGGCTTATCTAAATTGAAATTATATTGAGTAGGAGAGTGTAATATAGTCTGCTCTATTATTAGAACCTGTCCATTTAGCGGAACGAACAGATTGACTTACTAATGTGGTTATATGCTTTTATAGTACGACTTTGATGAAAAGAAGTCATAAATATACGGTTGTCAGTACAGA
>Ga0209272_10001412_pt1 | contig 15238 bp, 13 predicted proteins | sample tdDd002_FD_187125 | JGI IMG/M metagenome (GOLD analysis project Ga0209272, IMG submission 187125) | Marine sediment microbial communities from the Atlantic coast under amendment with organic carbon and nitrate - tdDd00.2 (SPAdes)... | ecosystem: Environmental > Aquatic > Marine > Coastal >... | reverse complement strand
TTAGTTCAGCAAGTGACTTGTGCCTTTCTCGCTTTTGATATCACAGGCGGAATAATCACCAATTCAACATCAAGTGCTAAGCGATGGTTTCATCGAGATGGGCAGGGAATAAAGCAGCATATGATCTTCATCTCGGTACATTTAGTTCATTTAATTGTTGTTTCCTGGCTTTTCCTTTCATTCGATCTGACCTGGATCGCCATAACGAGCGGGTACATGTTGGTTGCCGCTTATTTGATAATAAGTTCTGCTTTGTATTTACAGAGGTCAATTGCGATGATCTTATATGTTGGCTCATTGCTTATTACTCTCTATGTGCTTGAACAGCCAACTGGTCTAGAGTGGTTTCTGCCAATGTTCTATATCAAGTTACTTTTAAGTCATCTACCGAAAGAAGAGCCGTATCGTCCGCTGGGTGAGTAGTAATTTAATCTTGCTTATAACACGAAACAAACTAATACATGGGCTGGTGCGGTGTGCATCATTCTAAATTTCAGCGAGAGAGGGTATTCCATGAAAAAAGTACTTTTAGCCGGAGCAACAGGGTACCTAGGACACTATGTAGCGCAAGAACTTCAAAGAAGAGGTTTCCATGTTAGTGCGGTAGTTCGGAACTCATCAAGGCTGACCGCTCAAGAAAGAGAGTTATATGAGGTGATTGAAGCCGAAGTGACTAACCCGGAATCTTTATCGGCCTGCTGTGAAGGCGTGGATGCTGTTATCTCAACGGTTGGTATCACGAGACAGAAAGACGGACTGACATATATGGATGTTGATTATCAGGCCAATATGAACCTGTTACAGCAGGCAAAACAGAGTGGAGTTAAAAAATTTATCTATGTATCAGCTTTAAATGGTGACACGTTAAAACACTTGAAAATTTTTCAGGCAAAAGAAGCTTTTGTCGAACAGCTTAAAAGCTCAGGGCTCGATTATTGCGTCATACGACCGAATGGCTTTTTCTCGGACATGTCAGAAATTTACCATATGGCAAAGAAAGGGAGGGTGTATCTGTTTGGGGACGGAATGTTGAGAGGTAATCCTATTCACGGTGAGGACTTGGCTGAAGTCTGTATCGATGCGATTGCCGGAACAGAAAAAGAGGTCAATGTTGGCGGACCGCAGACTCTCACCCAGAATGAGATAGCCATTACTGCATTCCAGGCCTTGGGAAAAACTCCTAAAGTAACGCACATCCCCGATTGGTGCAGAGTGGCAGTCTGCAAGCTGCTAACTACTCTTACCGGTAGCAAATTTTACGGCCCGTTTGAGTTTTTTCTTACAGTAATGGGGATTGAGATGGTCGCTCCACCGTATGGCCGACACACCCTGAAAGACTACTATCTGGGCTTGAATGAGGAAGAGTCAAAGGGGGCCTCTTAATCGTCGGTTTGTTGTTATACTCGTTGCCAGTTGAGCAAAAAATTCCGGACTGATGCCCGGAATTTACTGTTACTCAGTATTGCCTTCGACTGTGATGCATTGGCTATCGCATTTGTTAATATCTCGATTATTGCAATGACTTCACACTGTCACGTTTGACAAGGGTGGGTTCGAGTTGAATTATCTGATTGCTTTCGCGTTTGCTCTGGATCTTGTCCAGCAGGGTATCGACTGCCTGCTGGCCAAGCCGATGTTTGGGCTGGTGGATCGTCGTCAGAGACGGCGTTATGTATTTAGCCAGCTTAATATCATCGTAACCCACAATGGATAGATCATCCGGGACCGACAGGCCTTTTTTGTGCGCCGTATTGATCACACCCATCGCCATCATGTCGTTACAGACAAACAATGCTGTAGGAAGTGGTCCCCGCTCATAAAGCTGATTAAAAGCAATTTCACCGCCTTCACACTCAAAGCTGCCGGAGACAATCCAGTCTTTGTTGATTTCCAGTTTTGCCTCTTCCATCGCCTGTATAAAGCCTGAAAGACGCTGCTGAGCAGGAAGCTTATCTAATGGGCCCGTTAGGCAACCGATGCGTTTGTGACCTTGCTCTATAAGGTGCCTTGTTGCCAGGTATCCGCCGTGATGGGAGTTATCCTGGATCTTGTCGCTAGGGAAATCGATAGGCCCCCAGTCCATTACCACGGTTGGTACTGGTTGGTGGCGGGTGAAAAGGTCAAACTCTTTGCCTTCAACTTCGCTGCACATCAACAGCAGACCATCAACACGTTTTTGCAGCAGGGTATCAAGGTTCGAGTGCATACGCTCGACATCACCTTCGGTATTACACAGGATCAGGTTATAGCCCTGTTGGTAGCATCGACGCTCGACGCCTTTGACAACTTCGCCGAAGAAAGGGTTGGTCGATGTTGTTACCAACATGCCAAATGTACGGGTGTGATTGACCTTAAGGCTGCGGGCGAGGGCTGATGGCGCGTAGTTCAACTCTTTTACGGCAGCTTGTACGCGAACTGAAATATCTTCGCTGACAAAGCGCGTTTTATTCAGGACGTGACTAACCGTGGAGGTGGATACTCCGGCATGTTTAGCAACGTCTTTTATTGTCGCCATTGAATTCTCCCTGACACATACCAGAAATCTGGTATTGCCTATATAGCCAATCCTACAACAGAAGGGTTAGGCCATATAGGCGATTGACTTATTAGTGCTCTATTAGAAAGCGTTCCACTTCTCTACGGTGTGGAATGGAAGTCTGAGCACCCATACGTGTAACTGAAATTGCAGCGGCGGCATGAGCAAATCGAATCGCGGGTTCTAATGCTCGACCTTCCTGCATCGCGGTAAGTAGTGCGCCGTTGAAAGTATCGCCGGCTGCCGTTGTATCTTTCGCCTCGACGCGGAACCCAAGAACTTGTTGGCCTTCGCCATTTTGGCTGAACCATACCCCTTGACTGCCAAGCGTGATCATTACCTGCTTGATGCCTTTGCTATGCAGCACATCTGCTGCATGTTGTGCCGAGGCCATATCATCTACTTTAACACCCGTCAGCAGTTCTGCTTCAGTTTCATTTGGTGTAATCATATCAACAAGTTGCAATAAGTCATCTGCTAATGGTTGCGCAGGGGCAGGATTGAGAACCACGCGTGTCCCTGAGTGCTTGGCGACCTTGGCGGCTGCTTCAATGGTTTCGATTGGCGTTTCAAGCTGCATCAGCAGAGTATCGGCATTCTTAATAAGGTGATGGTGAGGTTCAATACGTGAAGGGCTGAGGCTGCCGTTGGCTTCTGCTGAAATACAAATACTGTTTTCACCCGTCGCAGCAACCTGGATCATAGCAATGCCTGTTGGCATGCCTTCTTCAATCATTACGGCTTCGGTGTTGATACCTTCTCTGGCAAATGCTTCACACATCTCGCGGCCAAAACTGTCATCACCGACACAGGCAATGAAGGCAATATCAGCGCCAAGACGCGCTGCTGCAACCGCCTGATTAGCCCCTTTGCCTCCGGGAATAACACAATAGCTGTGGCCATGTAACGTTTCTCCCGGGCGTGGGAAAGAGGCTACTTGCAATACATGGTCAGCATTCACGCTACCAAGAACAACTAATTTATTCATATCGGGACCTTTATAACTAACTGCCGTTTTTATCTGGCCAAAATGTATGGGTTAGCAGTGCGGTTTGAGCAGGGTGCTAAACGATAGACTCTGGTTCTTGCTATGGTAGGCGAGTATCGAGTTTCTAGGTACTAGTTTCTCGACACTCGCCACTATGTTTCTTATTGCGTAATTACTTTAAGCGGAACAGGAATGTTTGCTTCAACTTTCTCGCCTTTCAACATTTTATCAGCTGTCTCTACACCTAACGCACCAATCATATCTGGCTGCTGGGCAATAGTTGCGCCCAGAATTCCGCGCTTAACTGCGGCAATACCGTCGTCAGTACCATCGAAGCCAACGATCAGTACATCCTTGCCTGATGCCTGAACTGCGCGTAGGGCACCTAGCGCCATTTCATCGTTCTGAGCAAATACGGCCTGAACATCTGGGTTTGCAGCAAGCATGTTTTCCATCACGTTCAGACCTTTGGTACGGTCGAAGTCAGCAGGCTGGCTGGCAAGTAGGTTCATGCCATTTGCTTTAACGGCATTCATAAAGCCTTGACCGCGCTCACGGGCTGCAGATGTGCCTGCGATACCTTCTAGCTGGATAACGCGTGCTTTTTCACCCACTTTTTCCATGATGTACTTGCCCGCCATTTCGCCACCGGCAACATTGTCAGAAGCAATGTGGCTGACAACCTCACCACGGCTTGCACCACGGTCTAGCGTCAGAACAGGGATGTTTGAACGGTTAGCCATGCGAATGGCGTTAGAAACCGCATCGGAGTCTGTTGGGTTGATAAGAATTGCTTTCACACCGCGAACAGTAAGATCTTCGATGTTAGAAAGTTCTTTGCTTGGGTCGTTTTGTGAATCAAGAACAATAAGCTTATAGCCTAACTCTTGTGCTTTCGCCTCTGCACCTTCCTTCATGGTGACGAAGAATGGGTTATTTAGCGTTGATACAACCATTGCCATAGTGTCTTGCGCTGCAGCAGTAGTGCTGAATGAAGCAGACAATACAGCGGCAGAGATTAGGGTTGCTAACTTTTTCATTCTGTTTTCCTTTCTACATATGTCGGGTTGGTTGCGGGCAGAAGATACCGCCCGCGTTACTAGATATACCTAGCTACAGAGGGTTACTTATTTTTGTTATCTACCAAGACAGCAAGCAAAATTACCACTGCTTTTGCAATCATCTGGTAGTAGGACGATACGTCCAATAGGTTTAGTGCGTTATTTAGGAAGCCGATGATAAGAGCGCCAACGAGGGTACCCATAATTCGGCCTTTACCGCCAGCCAGGCTGGTGCCACCAAGAACGACAGCAGCAATCGCATCCAGTTCGTATCCCATACCGGCTGTAGGTTGTGCCGAAGAAAGACGAGAGGTAACGATGATGCCAGCCAAGGCTGCTAACAGGCCGCAGATTGCGTAGACGCCAATCTTGACGCGATCTACATTGATGCCCGAAAGACGAGTTGCTGATTCGTTGCCGCCTAGTGCGTAGACATAGCGGCCGAAGCGAGTGTGGTTCAGTACATACCAGATTGCTGCGAACACGATAACCATCAGCCAAATTGGAACTGGAATTCCCATTGCGTAACCAGTACCGAACCAGGCAAAGCTGTCTGCTACGTCAGTGAAACCTGTCGAAATCGGGCGACCATCGGTGTAGACCATAGTGACACCGCGAAGCAGAGTCATGGTAACCAAGGTTGCGATAAAGGCCTGTACCTTACCTTTGGCAATGATCACGCCACTGATTGCCCCTAGAGCCGCACCAGCCAACAACGCTGTTGGCACTGCTATGATTACCGGAATTTCCATTCCGATCATGGTTGCGGCAAAGGCACCACACAGGGCAAGTACTGAACCGACACTGAGGTCAATACCGGCAGTCAGGATAACCAGAGTCATACCTACTGCGATAATTGCATTCACCGAGGTTTGACGGAGGATGTTTAAAATGTTGTCGACGGTGAAGAAATTCGGGTTAAGGAAAGACACCACCACGATAAGGAAAACCAACGCGATTAGTGATTTCTGTTCAATTAACCATTCTTTGGTAAATAGCTTGTTGCTACCAGTCTCTTGTGTTTTGGTCATAGCGTTGGTGCTCATGCTGCTACCTCGTTGATTTGTTTACCCACAGCGCAGGCTAGTAATTTTTCTTGGTCGGCTTCAGTGGCTATAAACTCACCGCTGATTTGTCCTTCATGCATGACCATGATGCGGTCACTCATACCAAGTACTTCAGGCATTTCCGAAGAGACAAGGATGATGCTCATTCCTTCGGCTTTAAATTGGTTGATTAACTGATAGATTTCTTTCTTTGCGCCGACATCGACACCTCGGGTCGGCTCGTCGAGGATCAGTACTTTCGGTCTGGTCATCAGGCCTTTGGCTATAGCCACTTTTTGCTGGTTACCACCAGACAGGTTGCCAATTATTTGATTGCGGCTTGGTGTTTTGATGTTGAAAAGGCGGATAAAGTCTTCAACAGCGGTGACTTCATCATAGTGTTTGAGCTGAATACCCTTGGACAGTTGGTCAAGCGAGCAAATAGACATGTTCTCTTTGACTGATAGTCCCAGAATCAGGCCGTCACCCTTACGATCTTCAGAAATATAGGCAATACCATTGGCAAGACCGTCTTGCGGGCTAATCGGGTTGATAGTTTTGCCATCAAGAATGATCTCACCAGACTCACGGGTGAGGGCTCCGTAAATCACTTTCATTAGTTCGGTTCGCCCGGCACCCATCAGGCCGGAAACACCAAGGATCTCACCGCGATCCAAGGTAAAGCTCACGTTGTTTACACCTGCACCAGAGAGATTTTTAACTTCGAGACAGGTGGTACCGTGCTTAACATCGATGCGCGGGTACTGTTCGTCCAGCCGGCGACCAACCATCATTTCAATCATGGTATCTTCGTCTATATCAGCGACCTGACGTTCGCCAATGAACTTACCGTCACGAAGCACCGTGATATCGTCACAGATCTCGAATATCTCTTTCAGGCGGTGTGAGATATAAACAATACCGCAACCTTCTTCACGTAGTTCATTGATTACCTTGAACAGTGATTCGGTTTCGGTATCCGTTAGGGCATCTGTCGGTTCATCCATAATGATGACCTGAGACTTAAATGACAATGCCTTGGCGATTTCCACCATTTGTTGTTCACCCAGACTTAGTTCACCCAGCAGCTGGCGCGAGCTGTGTTTGACATTCAGGCGGTTGAGCAGGGCATCAGCTTCACGGTACATCTCTGACCATTTGATGCCACCGAAGGCATTAGTTTTTTCTCGGCCAAGGAAGATGTTCTCGGCAATAGTTAGTTCAGGGATCAGGTTGAGTTCCTGATGGATGATGCTGATACCTGCTTCCTGAGAGTGACGAGGACCGTTAAAGTTAACTTGTTCGCCCTGGTAGCGGATCTCGCCAGCATCCATTGCATAAATACCGGTGAGTGCCTTCATCAAGGTCGACTTACCTGCACCATTTTCACCCATCAAAGCCATCACTTTGCCCGGGTAGACATTGAGGCAAGCATTATCGAGCGCTTTTACACCCGGGAAAGCTTTCTCAATGCCTTTCAATTCTAATATTGGCTGTTTCATGTCAGTTCCTTGCAACTAAGCAGATGAGTAGGGTGTTAGAACACTACGCCGGACTGAAAAATCACATTGGCGTAAGGTGTACATTCACCAGTGCGGATCACCGCTTTGCTATTTTTAGTATGAACTTTGAATGCCTCGTGGCTGACATAGGAGATATTGATTGGTTTTCCGCACAGTATTTCTTCGTTGCGGATGAGTTCAATCAGAGCCTGATGGTGATCGGGACTTACCTGCTGAAACTCTTCAGCCATCACAACCCCTTCAATTTGCATTTCGCCAAGAACTGCTTTTACGGTATCGATAAAAGTGGGTACACCAGGAATAAGTGCAAGATCGATACGTTGTGTTTCGTCAGGAATAGGTAGCCCTGCATCGCAGATAGTAACTTCGTCGGTGTGACCTAGGGTTGCGACGATGTAAGACAATTCAGCATTGATGAGTGCGCTTTTTTTCATGGGTTGCACCTTATTAATTCATGGTGGTGATGCGTTTGTTCTCGCCAGCCTTGGTTTTTCTTTCCTTGCTGTTTTTTTATACATCGAAACGTTTACGCAAACGTTTCGATGGCTGTAAATGTAGAGCGAAACGTTTCGATGCGCACCAGTAAAGATAGCAAAGTGTGACTTGGGTCAGAACAAATATGCTTTTTGTGAATAAATAGAGGGACTGATCACATCAAAAAGATGTAATTTCATATCGTAGAGATATGGATTTTAAGCGCTGTTTTTTTATGATGAATGGTTTGTGTAAGGATTGTGTAATTTAATGCAAATAATGTCGGAATGCTTTGAATTAGGAGCAGAAAAAGACTTATCATTTAATTCTGCATGTATTCTACTGAGGTATGACGTCTGATATGTCACTTTCGGCAGTGAACTTCTTACCATTCACTTTATTGCTAGCGCCAATATCGGTGTTTTTGTTGTGGCTGGCATTGAAAAAGAAAAAAGTTTGGCTGATTAGGCTCGCTCTTGTTGGTTTGGTATTAGCTGTGTTGCTACTGGTGGTTTTCCAGTATTTGGATTACAAGCATTTTGAAAACTGCCTGTTACAGGGGGCTAATTACGGTGTGTTCCGCGGCACTTGTATTCAGTTCGATTAACATAAAGTTGCAATGATAACCTGAGATGAGGAAAAACAAGCCAGCGCTTTGCTACCCAGGCCTAAGCGCTTGAAATCATTTTCATCTTTGTGGATAAGAGCGCAGATTTCATCATTTCCTTCAAGTTTTACTGACACTTCAGCAGAACTGTCGCCATGTTGAATATCCAGCACAGTGCCTTGAAGCTGGTTATCGAGTTGCTGATCTTCAGGAGGCTCACAGTAAACTTGAATCGCAGGCCCTTTAACCAAAGCGACAACGTCTTTGCCAATAGTCAGCTGTAATCGCATGGTGCTGCCATGGGTAATTGTTGCGATAACTTGTTGTCCATTTTGCAGGCTGATGAAAATACGATCATGCAACGCATGGTTTTCGATGCCGCTGATGGTGCCAAAAAACTGGTTTCTTGCGCTGGTTTGTAATGAGAATTTAGCCATAACACCAAGCAGGCTGTGAAGTGGGGCATCCTTGTCATTTAGCGCCTGAAGCCCCATATTCTGGATAGTGTCCAGCAGATCATACATTTGGATAATGCGCTGACCGAAATGGGTTAGTGAAGCGCCGCCGCCACCTTTGCCTCCTTTTTCACTGGTGATCAGCGGTGTTTCCGAACGCGTATTCATATCTTTGATAGCGTCATAGGCGGCTTTATAGCTGATTCCTGCCAGTTTGGCCCCCTTGCTTATTGAGCCTGTTTGCCGGACTGCCTTAAGCAATGCAACACGGCGAGGGTTGGCAAAGAGCTTTCCATTTTCGGAAAGGGTGAGCAGCGCGTCGAAATCCATAATTGTAGATCCTGTGTGAGCGAAAAATAGAGCTAAATCATGAGTGTAACTGCACAATTGGCGTAGAGTATAGCGGATTATTCTTTCAGGCATAAGGTTGCCTGAGCATTCACCAGAACATAACCCAGGACATAACGATGTTAGACAAACCCAAACAAACTTTGTTATTTATTCTTAATGATGCCCCCTATGGCTCAGAACGCTCATTCAACGGTCTGAGATTGGCAATTAACCTCAATGAGCAAGATAGGGCCAAGACACAGATAAAAGTATTCCTAATGTCGGATGCGGTTGCCTGTGCTCTTGTCAAGCAAGTTCCCGCTGAAGGGTATAATGTTCAGCAGATGATAGAAATTCTATTGGCACAAGGTGCTGAAGTGAGGTTATGCAAGACGTGTACGGATGCTCGAGGACTAACCCATTTGCCACTTATTGAAGGGGCTGAAATAGGAACATTGGATGATTTGGCGCAATGGACGCTTGCAGCAGATAAAGTTGTTAGCTTCTAGCTTTGCGAGCATTGCGGTTCAAGATATGTAATTATCTTACGTTAAAGGCCCTTAATAGCGATAGTTCGAGGACAAATGGCAATATTAGAAATACTGACTGTTCCAAACGAAAAGTTGAAACTTAAAGCATCTGATGTGGTTGATATCGAGGCGGTTCAACCGTTAATAGACGATATGCTTGAGACCATGTACAGCACTGATAATGGTATTGGTCTGGCTGCAACCCAAGTAGGTAGCACTGAGGCTATCGTTGTAATCGATATTTCGGAGTCTCGGAAAGAACCGTTAGTTCTGGTTAACCCAAAAGTTGAAAGCGGGGAATACAAGGCGACAGGGCAAGAAGGTTGTCTGTCGGTACCTGGGTATTATGCCGATATCGAGCGATTTACCAAGGTTACGGTTTCAGCTCTAGATCGGAGCGGAAAGGAGATTACGATTGAAAGTGATGAATTTTTAGCAATTGCTATGCAGCATGAAATTGATCACCTTAAGGGGCAATTGTTTATCGATTATCTTTCTCCGTTAAAAAAACAGATGGCGCTTAAGAAAGTTAAGAAACATATTAAAATAAATGCGTAGAGCAAGACGTACCTTTGATAGGTAAGACAAGAAAAAGCGAGAGCCAATAGCAGCTCTCGCTTTTTGATTTAGCCAACTTTACGTTTGTGCATTAAGCAGTTTGTAGATCTTCTTTTTGTTGTTCTTCTGTGTCGCTTTCAATCAGTTTGTTCAGGCGAGGAGCCAAGATAACACAGACTATACCGACGATAGTGGAAGCAACAGCCAGGGCGAAGAAGTAATTACCGTAGGATACTAAGCTTTCTACCGGAGTCATTTCGACTTCGCCAGATGAAGATAGCCCTGCAACCCAAGCCCCTGCGACAGAAGCGATGGCTAATGTCATGTTCCATGCACCGTAGATGAAACCACGGATGCGGCTTGGGAACAGTTTGGCGATTGCCGATAGACCCAAAGCAGAGATAAGCAGTTCGCCAATAGCAAACAAGAAGTGAGGCGCTGCAATCCAGAATGGATTTAGCATTCCTTTTTCGTCGCCGAAGTATTGTGAGAAACCTGCGCAGGCAAATGCAGCCGCACAAATAAGCATACCCAGAGCGAACTTACCCGGCATCGACAAGTCTTTGCCTTTTTCGCCCAGTGTCGTATATATATGAGCAAGAATAGGGCTAAGGAAGATAACCCACATCGGGTTCAGAGACTGATAGGATACGGGGTTGACTGCAATACCAAATACTTCAGGTACAATGTTATTGATTGCAAAGAAGTTCAGTGACGTTGGCATCTGGTTGTATAGGATAAAGAATGCCAGAGCCTGCCCCATCAATACCAACCCAACAACCATACGTTTGCGGCTGGTTGGTTTTTCTTTCTTCATTTCCTTTGTTATTAGGAACAAGATAGTCAGAGCCGCTATTGCCAAGACAAACTGTGCCAGCGGCAAGTTGGTGAGCAAGTAGCTAGCTGCAGCAACCGCAAGTAGAGCTCCTGACAGGAACAGGCTGTTGGTCTTGAATGGAACCGCACGTTTGTCGGCTTCAGTTGCCTGCTTGATTTTCTTGTTAAGAAGTAAGTATGTCACCACGTTGACGGTCATACCAACGGCAGACAAGATGAAGGCCGATGTCCAGCCGATGCTATATGCCATGATTGGCGCGCCCAGTTGAGCGAGGAATGCACCAATGTTGTTGACCATATAGAACAGGGTGTAAGCACCATCAAGGCGAGGGTCGTTTTTATCGTATGAAGCGGCAATAATAGTAGGAGGAGCCACACTACCAATACCACGACCTACTGCGACGGTACCCAAACCAATAAAGACAAAATGCGGTTGAGCCGTTACCGCGGAATAGGCAATGATAAAATAACCTAGACCTTGGAAGAAAAAGCCCCAAGCAAGAGTCCGCTTGGCGCCAAGAACTTTATCTGCAAGCCAGCCACCGACAAACAGCATAGCGGCACCCAGTGCGGCAAAAGCACCAAATGTTGCAAATGAGGTTTTTTGATCGATACCTAACTCTTCACCGAGGAATACCGGCAAGATAGCCCATAGGCTATAGAAAGATAGTGCCCACCAGAACTGGCATGAACATAGAATGTAAAAGGTCAACGGATGACGTTTTTTCATGACTTACTCTCCATTAGTACTGGGACGCTACAATTTTTGGGTGTAGAACGTTTTATAGGCACGATACAGCTCGTAGATATCGAATTTAGAGGAAAGTTCGAATGGCGAGTGCATTGACAGCAAGGCAGCACCTGCATCAATTGTATTGATGCCATAATGTGCGAGGTATTTGGCTACCGTACCACCGCCCCCTTCGTCTACTTTGCCAAGCAGGCCTGTTTGCCAAGTAATTTCATGGTCGTCGAAGATGCGGCGCAGTGCTGCAACATATTCGGCATCGGCGTCATTCGATCCTGCCTTACCGCCATGACCGGTATACTTGGTCAGTACTAAGCCATAGCCTAGCTTGGAGGCATTTTGCGCATCATGTACAGATTCAAACAGCGGGTTGAGACCAGCGTTAACATCTGAAGACAAGGCATAGGATTGCCATAGGCAGCGACGTAGCATTTGATCGTTATAGTTACCGTCTGACTGACGGATCAATAACTCGCCGGTAAAGAATTCAAGGTAGCGTGACTCAAGGCCTGTAGCGCCTGAAGACCCAATTTCTTCTTTATCAACGAGGAAGCAGACTGCAGTTTGCTCAGGGGTTGGAATATCCAGAATGGCTTCGAGTGAAGTGTAGGCACAGATACGATCGTCCTGGCCATAGGCCCCAACCAATCCCTGATCAATACCTACGTCGCGCGCATCGCCAGCAGGCACCAGCATTAGCTCGGCTGAGATAAAATCAGGTTCAGAGATCTCATATTTCTCGTGAAGCTTAATGAGGATATGCTGTTTGACCTTGTCTTTAATTTTGTCGTCATCAAAAGCCATTGGTACGGAGCCGACGACGATCTGTAGTTCTTCCCCTTTAAGTACTTCTGCAGCAGTACGTTCGCGTTGAACTTTTTTATCTAGATGTGGCAGCAAATCAGGAATGGTGAAAACAGGGTCTTGAGGGTCTTCGCCGATAACAATATCGACGCTACGGCCCGATTTTGTGACGACGATACCGTGTAAGGCTAGAGGGCGAGATGCCCATTGGTATTTTTTGATGCCGCCATAATAGTGAGTACGCATTAGTGCAAGCTCACTTTTCTCGTACAGTGGATTTGGTTTTAGATCGAGGCGAGGGGAATCAATATGAGAAACGACGTAACGAATACCTTCGCGAATAGGACGCTTGCCAACAACGGTTAATACAACGTTCTTGTTGCGATTAATGAAATAGACTTTATCCCCAGCGACTAATTGTTCAAACTCTTCAATAGGGCGGAAGCCATGCTGTTCAGCTTCAGCTATTGATGCTTTCACGCATTGGCGTTCTGTTTTTCCTGCATTGAGAAAATGTTTATAGTCTTCACAGAAATGATTGATCTCATCGATTCGGTTATTTTTAAGATTGAGCCAACCATTAGTGTAGTGCAGTGTATCCATTGCGTAACTCCAAATGTCTATGTGAACTTCGAAGCGGAGACTATCATTCTATTAAATAAGGTTTTTGTGAGCATTATCCTCTTATCACTCAAAACATATTGGGCGGGTTTCGCTATTTCGCTGAGTATTTTGAGTCATTAGTTCGTATTGTTGCTCTTTTTGGCGATACAAACCTGAAAATCAAACGAACTGATTGTTTAGTTAACTTTAAACCCTGAGGCTCGTATTGTTACTGATGCTTCTATGTATTAAATATATTGATAGTAAATAAATTTAAATCATATTTACTCGATAAATCATAATAATTTGCGCCTAAAATTTAATCACAAGGTTGGTGTCAACTTCATGTGCAACTAGTGCACTATATTTTTTTGCGTCAATCATTAGTTATTCTAATGGTAAAAGTTATTTGTCAGCTTTGTTAAAATTTATAAAATATTGGTAGTTAAAGTGTCATATCATAGAAAATTGATGGAATTTGACACTATATGGGTATGGAATTTCCTATAGTGTAACGGTATTTCTTGTTTTAATTACTTTTGGTAATAAAAGATAGCCTCGTTATGCACTGCATTTATCGTTGAATATGATCTATGTATCATTAGCAGTTCTATTTCAGTGTTTTATCCTGTAATTGGGTCTTGCTCACAAAAAAATAAACATTACTAATTATAATCGCCTTCAAGTTGTTAAGGAATAAGAGACCATCTCTAATATAAAGGAAAACAGTAAATTCATTATTTATATAGAGATCATCGTTCCTTTTACTATCAAATTTAAAATGTAGAGAATGAAATTTAGTTATCTCGCATTGTTCGTATTAATCGTAGGGCTTATTAAGCTTGCGTCGGAAACTGATTTATTTTGATGTGCCATAGATATTCGCAATATTTATTCAAGGTGACATAAGCACTAAGAATTGTTCGAAGTTAATGGCATGTGGTAGTGAAAATACAAATCGGTGAAAAATATGTCAGAACTATACGATGTCATCATTATTGGTGGCGGCTCGGGCGGTATGTCAGCAGGTGTTTATGCAGCTCGCGGCAAAATGAAAACGCTAATTATTGAAGAGAAGCGTAATACCGGTGGTCAGGCAGCAACGACCAGTGAGATGGAAAACTATCCAGGGATCCTTGAAGCTACGGGCCCACAGTTAATGGATATGTTCCGTGCACACTGTAATAAATTTGGTGTTGAGTTCGCTAAAGGGTTAGTCACTGAGATCAGTCTCGCTGAAGACGGGTTTATCAAAACCCTGAAAACCAATAAAGGCGAAGAGTACCAGACCAAGAGCGTTATTGTTGCAACAGGTGCGACACCACGAATCCTAGGTATTAAGGGTGAATCTGAATTCCGAGGCAAAGGTGTTTCTTACTGTGCAACCTGTGATGCAGACTTCTATGAAGACTTGGATGTAGTGGTTGTTGGTTCAGGCAATACAGCGGTTGAAGAATCAGTATTCCTAACCAAGTTTGTCAACAAAGTTACCATGATTGTTCTGCATGAGCAGGGCATCCTGGATGCTGACCGTACCGCACAAGAGCAAGCTTTCTCGAACGATAAAATTGAGTTTGTCTGGAACTCTGTCGTGGAAGAAATTACAGGTGATGACCTCGTGGGCGGCGTGAAGCTGAAGAACCTAAAAACGAGTGAAATCAGCGAGATGTCAGCTGATGGTGTCTTTATGTTTGTTGGTACCGTGCCAAAAACAGACTTTATCAAAGGTTTGGTTGCACTGACACCACAGGGTTATGTACTGACTAACGAGAAGCAGGAAACCAACGTTCCGGGTATTTTCTCGGTCGGTGATGTAACAGATAAATTCCTTCGTCAGGTAGTGACGGCAGCCGGTGACGGCGCAGTCGCAGCAGTTGCTGCAGACCGTTATATCGAAGAAGAAGAGAACTGGCGTAAGTCTGTTGCTGAATTTGGTGGTACGGCAATGGTGGCATTCTGGAACCCGCTGAGCAAAGAAAGCTTAGAAGTGATTAACCAGCTTGAACAAAACTGCAAAGATAATCCTGATCAGCGCGTTGTTACTATTGATACGTACAAGAGCCAGAACATTGCCAATCGCTTCGATGTTACCGAAGTACCCGTAGTAATCCGATTTGACGCTGGGCAGGAAGCCAAGC
>Ga0209272_10001409_pt1 | contig 15260 bp, 12 predicted proteins | sample tdDd002_FD_187125 | JGI IMG/M metagenome (GOLD analysis project Ga0209272, IMG submission 187125) | Marine sediment microbial communities from the Atlantic coast under amendment with organic carbon and nitrate - tdDd00.2 (SPAdes)... | ecosystem: Environmental > Aquatic > Marine > Coastal >... | reverse complement strand
ATCGGATTCTATCATAAACAAAAATTCATCCTATTCTTTTGATGTATCGGCTGAGGAATTAAGAAGAGATGATAACATAAAGTCTTTTGATATTAAAGAGAAGCTAGTAATTAATAGGAAGGGTGAGATTCTTACAATAGAAAAGGATACATTAAATGTTAAGTATTTCGGCAAACAATAAATTATTTCTCTTTACATACATTAAAAGTAGAAATCTGAAATATACATGGATAGTAAGGAAAAAAGATATTTAGAATTAGGTCTATCATCAGGACAAATAAAAGTTAAAATGAAAACTCCACTTTTCGGATTGGCTTTGATATTTTTTCTATTTAGCTATTTGTCTTCAGATGTTGTTAGTGAAACAAGCCTTGACAAGTTAGAAGATCAAGTAATTGAAAATCCACCCAGACATAAGGAGTATAGCGGAGGAAAGAGTGGCAGGCATTACAGTTGCAAGATAAAACTAGAGAACTCTACTCATAAATTTGTGATTGATGGGGTAGATTATCAGTATGTTAATTTTGAAGGACTTTATAGAAATATAAGGAAAGGTGATGTTGTTAGCTTACTGGTATATAAAGATGATATCTACTCGATTAAGAAAGATGGAGTTGATTATTGCAATTTAGAAGCTGCAAATGAACATCGAAAAAATAATAAAGCCTCAATAAGATGGATAGCAGGAATAGCGTCAATCTTTTTCGGATTTGGGGCAATTCTGGAAAGATTTAAAAAGGTGAGGGAATATTACAATAACAAAATTAAATTTTCATGGGGATGTCTTTCTGTTGGAGTGGTAATTATTTCATTTTTCGCTATAAACCTTTTTATTGGAGCTCGTTATGTAACCAATAAGTACGATCATGATAAATCTTACAAAGAGATTTTAAGAAAATATGAATATAGACCCAACAGTGGGTAATAAAAGACAAAATTTATGGGTGGTGATGCTCAAACTTAAAGGATAGCACAATTAATAAATATCAACAAGTCAATTAAAAATGGTTTGCTTTAATTCGTTTATCAAAACAGGTGGTGTAAATCATGAGACTTGTGCAATTGCAAACTATTGTCTGGTAGGTACATTTAAAACAGTGTAAATAATGAAATTTAGTATACTAATATTGGGGATTTTTTTAATAGTTTCTTGTCAAACACATCAACAGAAAGATTCTGATTCTTATAATGATTTAAAATCGGAAATTGATTCTATAATAATTAACAGTAGTTTTAACGGAGTAGTACTATTAACAAAAGATACTGCAAGAATATACTCCAATGCAGTTGGCTATTCTGATATAGAAAACAAGATTCCAATTAAGTTGGATGATCAGTTTGTTATTGGTTCAATTAGTAAACAAATAACTGCTGTATTAATATTGAGAGAATATGAAAACGGTAAAATTAAACTTGATGATAAAATTGATCAATATTTAAGCGATATCGACCAAACGTGGGTTAAAGAGGTAACAATTCATCAATTACTAACTCATACTCATGGTATTGTTGCTATAAATAAGCCGTTGGAATTTAAGCAGGGTTCACGTTTCCATTATTCCCAATTAGGCTATGAATTACTTGCAAATATTCTTGAAAAAGTGACTTCAAAAACATTCAATGAATTGTCAACTGAATTATTTAACAAGTATGGTTTAACACATACTTTTCATCCAGATAATAAAGAATTTAAAAATCTGGTTAAAGGATATCGAGAAACTAAAAATGGGAAGTTAAAATATTGTTCAAATAGTTTATTTAATTACGTGCCTGCAGGTTCATTTATATCAAGCGTTGAGGATTTAAACAGGTGGAATCAATATTTGCATTCTGGTAAACTTGTCAAAAAAGAAAGCTTAGAATTAATGAAGACAAAATTCGCAACAAGAATTCACCCGATTTTTGGAACCGTTGAATATGGTTATGGTTTGCTTTTTAAAGATGGAGAAGAAAACATACAAATTGGAGCATTGGGTTATGCTCCGGGCTTTGTTTCTGCTTGCTATTATTATCCTCAATCAAAACTGAATGTATCTGTTTTGCAAAACACTGCCACTAATTTAGATGATTTTAAAAAGACATTTAAAGTACATACTGAACTAATGGAATTAATTAAAAAACAAACACCCAATATTTTGAATAAGTAATGGCAGAAAATGGGGTAAATATTAAAGTTTGTATCCCGATCGAACTATGATAGGAAAGTGTCATACAGTCTGTTACTGCTTATACAATTTATGGTTGGACTCAATTGTATTTTGTTAATAGTATTTACTTGTAACTTTTCAATTGGTAGAAGCGTCGTATCCCGATAAAGAAAAAAATAATTAATGGGGAATCAAGCAAACCGAAATCTTTGGATAGATTATTTACGATCAGCAATTACTGTTTTGGTAGTTGCGCATCACTCATCTCATGCATACACAACCTTTGCAACTTTTGACAAGAAAGCTTATATCAATTCAACTCACGCTATTGTTGATATAAAAAGATGGATTGGTATGGATTTGTTTCAGAATTTTAATGATATTTTTTTTATGTCTCTTATGTTTTTGATAGGGGGATTATTCCTAATTAGGAGCATCAACAAAAAAGGAGAAACAAATTTTATAAAAGATAGATTCTATCGATTGTTTATTCCATTTCTTGTGCTGGGAACATTCTTTATGCTAATTGCTTATTTCCCTTCTTACTATGTAGCTCATAATAATGTTGACATTATTGCTTATGTGAATGATTTCTTTTGGGTAGAAAAATGGCCTGTTGGTCCACCTTGGTTTATATGGGTATTGTTTCTTTTTAATCTCTTGTTTGCATTGTTTTATAAAATAGGTGAGAAAATAGGAATATCATTTTCCATTGCAGGAAATAAACCTTTTACTTTTTTCATTATTTTGTTTTCGGTCTCTTTTCTGCTTTATGTTCCAATGGCGTATAATTTTGGGGCAGGTGCATGGGTGGGAGTTGGTCCATTTGATTTTCAGTTAAGCCGAATACTTCTGTACTTCGGATATTTTGTACTTGGTATTTTTATTGGGAAAACCGATTTTAATAAAAATATGTTTTCAACAGAATCGCGAATTGTAAAAATGTGGTGGTTTTGGTTATTGCTTTCTTTGGTGATTTATTTTATGCTGACAATAATGAGTGATCAATTAACTCAATTTGTAAAAGATAATAAGATAAGAGAGTTTAATGCCTGGATGATTTATTATACAATCTATGTATTGTCATGTACAATAAGTTGCATCGCATTTATCACAGGTTTTAGAAAGCTTATTATTGCAGAAAAACTTTGGTGGAGTTCATTGTCCGAAAATGCTTACTTGATTTATTTAATCCATTATATTTTCGTGATCTGGTGTCAATTTTTACTTATGAAGTTTAATATTCCTGCTCTTGTTAAGTTTTTAATAACTTTTACACTTGCCCTTTCATTAAGTTGGGTGTGCAGTAATATGCTAAGGAAGATAAGAGTAGTGAATAAATATTTATAATTAGGAAAGTGTCGGGTATTCATTGTAATTATTGTTTGGCTATTAGCTCTTGTTTTTCGAATGGTTTTGTAGTAAGTGTTTTTATTGGAGCTCGTTATGTAACCAATAAGTACGATCATGATAAATCCTACAAAGAGATTTTAAGAAAATATGAATATAGATCCAACAGTGGGTAACAAAAGACAAGAGCTATGGGTGGTGATGTTTAATTGGATAAAAATCAAATACAATATACACAAGTGACTTTGGTAAGGTGGTAATTGTACATTGCTCGAAGTTAAAAAAGGAAGAAAAACTAATAATACAATACTTATGAAATCAATAAAGTTGGGAAAATTAATTTTCAATAGAAAGGCTATATTTTTAATTGCCTTTTGTCTTTTTCTTAATGGCGTTTTGATTGGAGCCTTGGTTGCTTATAGTCAGGATGCTAATGTGTCAATAAATGTGATTCTGTTGCTATTTCTGATATTTTTACCTTATCTGCTTTTTTATAAGAGTATTGGAAAAAACATTACTGAAATGAATTGAAGTTGTTCGAACTTTCTGTTCTCACCCTTAATGGTTAACTCAAATAAAATTGCGATTGACTTTATTATATGTAAATTTAATCGGCTTGCTTACTTGTTGTGTTGATGAGACCATAAGCTTGATTCACAAAAGTACATTAGTAAGCCCTTTGTAGTACATAACCCGCATTAAATGATTGAAAGAATAATATTATCGATAGTGGCAATAGTAATGCTGATTCTGACAATTCAGAGGAAGGAAAGATTATCAATTGTATTGACCAGTGGGTTGACCTTGGGAATATTAATAATTTGGTTTGGAAATCTAATGCTAATACGAGTGGGAATGTTGACTTATCTGATTTCTGCTTTGTGGATAATGCTTTATGGATTAAAAAAGAAAGAGTTGCTAACATATGAGAAGTTAATCATCTCATTGACGGGATTGTTTGCAGTTATAGCTAATCTTTTTGAATTGATGCATTATCCATACGCATACGAAATCGGATTAAGTATGATTATTCCATTAGTACTTTTTCTTTTCGCATTAGTTAGGGGATTGATAAGGAAGTGTGAGTTAGGTTTTATGGTAATATTGAACCTCGAATTTTTATTCAGGTTTATAAATCTTTGGAGTTAGGAAAATTAGCTAGTGTTTAACGAACGGAATAAAGGTAGCTTGTTAGTGATTGAGTTTTATTACTCCGCTGCACGAAACGAGGTTCGATAAAGTCAACCCTTTTCAGTTTTTCCATCACAGCAAACGATCAAAAGAATCTACAATGCAGATGGTATATTTTCCATAAAAAAAGCATCACTCCTAAAAAGTGATGCTATGCTAATATATTGTAATTCAATTAAGCGACTTCAACTTCCTCAACGAGGGTAGCCTTCTTCGATCGTCTGTACAGATATGAGTTATAGATATTTCTTTTAGCAAAACGCATTTGCTTATCAGAATTAATCAGTTTTTCAAAAACGCTTCTTTTCACACCAAAGTATTCGTAAGCCGATCCATCTAAAAAGGTAATCTCAAGCAATAACCCCTTGTGCTTAAAGTCCTCAATACCAACTTTGGTTGTTGTATGCTCATAGTCTTCAAGGTTTGCAGCTTTAGTTTCCGGAGCAATACTCACTAAGAAATGATACGCATCGATAATCTGACGGCTTTTTAATTCAGCCTCTTCATACATTTCATGTCCTTCAGGAAATTTATCGGTATGCCACTCTTTTACTAAATTTCGGTAAGTTGATTTAAGACTTCTAAGTGTAGTGTCATTATCAACATTGAACAATTTCTTGTATTCATTAATACGCTTCATAGATGCTTCCTTTGTAAATTTCCTCTCGGTATATTCTTAGGTGTTTTTAATGGCACACCCATGACTTTTTTAAAACAGCCGCAAAAGTATGCATTTAATAGTTATGAATACGATGTATTGATTTTTTTCTCCTTATGATATTCCAAATAATTAATCTATAAAGCTGTAGTACAAGGCGGATTATTTTTTTTATAAAAAGCTAAAGTAGATTTAGTCTAAATAAAATGGATTTAGTATATTTGAATTAATATTTAAGTATGCTTAAATCTTTTATTTTTATGTCAGCATCAACAGAGAATTTTTTAAAAACCATTTATTGTTTTCAAAAGTTAGAAGCAAGAGATACCAAACCGGGTTCTATTGCCAAGGCTTTGGGCATTAGCAATGCGGCAGCTACTGATATGGCAAAAAAATTATCTGTTCGTAAGTTGGTTTTGTATGAGAAGTATCAACCCTTGAATTTGACTAATGAGGGAGAGAAGATCGCCTTGCAAATTCTTAGAAAACACAGGTTGTGGGAAACTTTTCTGCACAAAACCTTCGGCATGTCTTTATTGGAAATTCATCGTGAAGCTGAATTGTTGGAGCACCAAACATCGGATTTTATGGCGGATAAACTGTGGGAGTATTTAGGTAAACCTGATTGTGATCCACACGGAGATCCGATTCCGGATGTAGAAGGAAAGGTTCATTTGCACAAGGACAACCAGGTTCTATACAAGGCAGATGTAAATGTGTTGTTTGAAATAAAAAGATTGATTAACAGAGATGAGGAGTTCTTTCAATTTTGTAAGGGAAATGGAATTGAGATAGGGACAAAGCTTCAGGTTGTTAAGCAATATTCTAAAAATAAATTAACGGAAATACTGATCCGGGAACAGAAAATCTTGATTCCTCAGGAGTTTTCAGGTCTTGTATATGTGAGACAGATTAGTGAACAGTAAACAATTAATAAAGAATAATAAAACCATAATATAATGACTATGATAAGATACTTTTTTTTAATCCTTTGTTTCATTGGGATTAATGAAACTCTGTTGGCTCAGGGGACAGATGCCAATGTTTTTGGAGATGTGAAATCTCAAGAGAGTGGTGAGCACATTCCATTTGTAAATATCTATTTGGAAGGAACTACCACAGGAATTACAACTGATCATACGGGACACTATTTATTGGTGAATCTACCGGAAGGTGATCATGTATTGGTAGCTAAATCGATGGGGTATGAGACGGCTAAAAAGAATATAAAAGTCGTGAGTGGAAAAACCATAGAGGTGAATTTTGTCTTGAAGGAGCAGGTAATGTCGCTTGATGATGTGGTGGTTACCGGAACCAAAACCTTTAAAAGAAAAACAGAATCGGCTGTTATTGTAAATGTTTTGGAAAGCAAGGCTTTGGAGCAGGTTCAGGCTTGTAATATTTCAGAAGGTTTGCGTTTTCAGCCAGGATTGCGAGTTGAAACTGATTGTCAGACTTGTAATTACACTCAGTTGCGTATGAATGGTTTAGGTGGTGGATATTCACAAATCCTGATCAATGGTCGTCCAATATTTAGTCCCTTAACCGGATTGTATGGGATGGAGCAAATTCCTAGTAATATGGTAGAGCGAATTGAGGTTGTACGTGGTGGAGGATCTGCATTGTACGGATCGAGTGCAATTGGAGGGACGGTGAATGTAATTACCAAGATTCCATCGAAGCCAACTTACGATTTTGGAGTAACCACACAGTTTATCGATGGTAAAGAATCGGATGTGATCATGAATGGAAACATTAGCATGTTGAATCAGAAGCGCAATGCGGGTGCATCAATCTATGTGAATCGAAGAACACGCAGTGCTTATGATGCGAATGGAGATAATTACTCTGAATTACCTGAACTGAAGAACAACTCGTTTGGTGCAAATTTGTTTTTTAAACCAACAGAAAACCAGAAAATAGAATTGAGCTTTACCAGTTTGCATGAGTACCGATATGGTGGTGAAATGGTTGATAAAGCTGCTCATTTGGCGAAGCAATCCGAGGAAAGAACTCACGATGTGTTAATGGGTGGACTGGATTATCAGATTAATTTTAATGAGGACAATTCATCCTTTATTGCTTATGTTGCAGGACAATATACAGAACGAGCGCATTATACAGGGATTTATCCTGATTCAGCTGAAGATATTCAGGATCATCTGGAGAATCCACCATATGGAGATACAGAAAACACTACCTTACAATTTGGGACACAGATTAATCATAGGTTGAATAATTTCTTTGGAGGAAAGAATATCCTGACTATTGGAACAGAGTATGTTTACGATGATGTATTCGATTCGATTCCGGCATACAACTATGAGACAGATCAGACCACAAAGAATTTTGGAGGTTTTTTACAATCGGATTGGGAAGTAAGAAAGAACTTAAATTTGCTAGCCGGAGTTCGTGTGGATAAACACAATCTGGTTGATAATGCTATTGTAAGTCCTCGTGTATCATTACTATACAAATATAAAAAATCGACTCAGTTTCGTTTGACCTGGGGAACAGGTTTTAGAGCTCCTCAAGCTTTTGATTCTGATTTACACATTGCTTTTGCGGGTGGTGGAATTTCAAGAGTTATTCTGTCTGATAATTTGAAAGAGGAACGTTCGAATTCGTTGAGTGGATCGGTGAACTTCGATAAGGCAACTGAGAAATGGATCGCTGGTTTTACAGTTGAAAGTTTTTATACCAAGTTAGATGATGCTTTTTATCTGCAGCCAATTGGAGAAGATGAATTTGGTGAGCGATTTGAGAAACGAAATGGTTCAGGTGCTAAAGTACAGGGAATGACACTGGAATTGAGAGCGAATTACAATCGTAAGGCGCAATTCGAAGCTGGTTTTACCTTGCAGACAAGTAAGTTTGATGAAGCGGTTGAAAATATTGAAGGATTGCCAGCAAAACGTGAATTTTTAAGAACACCTAAAGAGTATGGATATGCAAGTTTAAGTTATACTCCATCGCCTAAGTTTAGTGCAAGCCTAAGTAGTGTGTATACAGGTCCAATGACCTTGGTTCATTATGCAGGGGCTCCTGAGCAATCTATTGATGAATACGTTACATCGAAATCGTTTACCGAATTGAATATGAAAGTGGGGTATACTTTTAAATTGAAAGCGGTAGATTCCGGATTGGAACTGTTTGGAGGAATTAAGAATATGACCAATGAATATCAAAATGATTTTGATAGTGGAAAAAATAGAGATTCTAATTACGTTTATGGACCTGGAGCGCCAAGAACATTTTATGTTGGGGTAAAGCTAAAATCGTGGTAGTATAGACTAAATCGATATAGAAAGCCTGAGTTGAACTTGTAATGAGTTTAATTCAGGTTTTTTAATTTATAATCTTAACAAATCATATAAAAATGAGTGGATGGGAATCTCAACTCTAAAAATAATCCTATATTTAGCTTTGAGGTACAAATATAGCTTTAAAGCGTAGTTTTGAATGATTAAATTCCAACCACTTTTATTTCTTTTCATTCTATTGGGTTTCGCTCCAGATGCATTTAGTCAGTCGGGAGGGAAAACCGTAAATGAGTTATTTTCCGATGTAGAGATTTCTAAAAAAGTTAAATTTTTAGGAGACGAATGCTGGAAATTAAGAGAACTCGATTCTGATTCTGCATTAGTTCTTGGCGAAGAGGCATTGAACTTGGCAATAAAGCATGATCTTCAAAAGGAATTCCCGCGTCTTTATGGTTTTATGGGTGTAATTCAATTGCATTACATGTATCGCCCGAAAGAATCCTTGCATTATCTTCATTCTTCATTAGAACAAAGTGTTAAGCAAAAGGATAGCATTCAGTTGGCATTTGCTTACAACAACCTGGGTGATCTGTATCTGTTTACGGGAAATATTCCATTATCATTAAAATTCTCGGAGCAATCCCTGGAACTTTTTACCGAAATAAACTACTCTGTTGGGAAGTCCTATTCGAATGTGAATATGGGATTGGTTCATAGAGAGAAAAAGAATTATAATCTGGCATTGGATTATTTTAATGAGGCTATTGTTATTTGGGAGGAAATGGGTGAAGAGATAGGTATTGGCGCTGTTTATTTGGAGATGGCGAAAACCTATGAAGACATGGAAGATCTGGATATAGCGATGCTTTATTATCAAAAATCGTTACAACGTACAAGTGGTGAGCATTTAGTGCGATATGCAGCTTTTTGTTTGCATGGAATGGCAAACATATATTACAAGAGAAACAATCTGAAAAAAGCTCATGAATATTATCAAAAAGGAATACAGAGAAACCTGGAGCGAAATCATGAATTTGGATTGATTGATGATTATATTGGATTGGCTTTTGTTTACGCCAAACAAAACAGGCGAGAAGAGGGGGAAATGTATCTTGAGAAAGCTATGGATATTTCAAGGACTTTGGGTTTGAATTCAAAAATATTGAAAGTAAACAAATCATTTGCGAATTTTTATCAAATTCTGAATGATTTTAAGAAGTCAACAGAGTGTTATAATCGGTTTTTACATCAGTACGATTCTATCTTTTCAATTCAGCAGTTTGAGATCATTACGGAAATGCAAAACGGTTTTTCTGTGCAAAAATCCTTATTGGATACCGAGGAGGAATTGGATTCGCAAAAGACACAGGAAATTTACCTGTTGGTCATTATTTTATTGGTGCTGATTATTGCAGGCGTTATTTATGGGAGGTTTATTTCTCATCGAAATTTGAATCGAAAATTATCGGAAATCAATCAATCGAAGGATAAACTTTTTTCGGTGATTTCGCATGACCTTAAGAATCCATTCAATTCATTAATAGGTTTTAGTGAGCTATTGCTTTCTGAAATTGAGAATAGAAACTATGAGAAAAGTAAGCGATTTGCAACCTACTTGAATCAGGCTTCTGTTGAAGGGTTAAAATTACTTACCAATCTATTGCATTGGTCTTTATCGCAAACCGGGCGAATTCAATACAATCCTGAATTGGTTAATTTTAATGATTTATTTACTGAGTTAAAAGAGTTTTACGAATTAGAATCTAAGGATTATAATGTGAATTTAAGTTTCGAAAACCTATTGCAAGATAAGGTTAGTGTGGATTTTAATATTCTTAGGATTATAATAATTAACCTGGTTTCTAATGCATTGAAATATACTATGGAGGGAGGTGTTATTCTTGTAACAGCCTCGAGTAATGATAATAAGGTAAAAATAAAAGTAAGAGATACGGGGATTGGAATGTCGAAAGAGCGATTGAATAGTATATTCGATAAGGGTACTTTTGTAGAAAGTAAAAAGGGATTGCGAGATGAACACGGTACAGGTTTGGGCTTAAATATTGTTGACGAATTGGTACAAATTCATAAGGGTGAAATTAAAGTGAAAAGTGAGGAAGGAAAGGGAACCACTTTTGAGTTGGAGTTCCCTTTGAATCTTTCCAATATGTAATTGTTATTGCATAATTGTTGAATAAAATTCGGGTGATTTTCTGTGTTTTGTTGCTTGTTCGTATGCGTAGGCAAATTGAATTAATTTTTGCTCTGAGAAAGCTTCTGCAAAGAATGAAATGCCAACCGGTAAACTGTGAACAAAACCTGCAGGAACCGTAATGTTTGGATAACCAGATACAGCAGCAGCCTCGCTACTTCCTCCACCATAATGATCTCCATTGATTAAATCGATACTCCAGGCAGGACCATTTGTAGGTGCGATTAACGCATCTAGTTTGTGTTTTTGGAGTGTAGCATCAATTCCTTTTTTACCAGCCAATTCTTTACACTTTTTTAATGCATCAAGATATTCAGGTTCATTCAAATCTCCCTTTTTGTTTGCCATTTCCATAATCTCTTGTCCAAACCATGGCATTTCAAGATCAGCATATTGTTTGTTAAAGGCAATCACATCTTCTAAGGTTTTAACAATTGGGTATTTACAAGAAGCTAAATATTTGTTCAAATCGTTTTTAAACTCATACAATAGCACTTCAAATTCTTCACTGCTGTATTGATGTAGGTTTTCAAGTTCTACATCAATGAGTTCGGCTCCCGCAGATTTCAAATCTTCGATTGCTTTTTCCATGATTTTATCCACTTCGGTATGGAATCCGAACAGTTGACGTACAATGCCAATTCTGGCTCCATGCAAAGCTTTGGAATTTAGATTTTTGGCATAATTAATTGCTGAATTGTTGTTGTTAAGGGTGATTTTATCACTGTTATCCTTAGCTGTCATTACACTTAGTAATATTGCAGCATCTTCAACCGATTTTGCCATTGGACCGGCTGTATCCTGTGAGTGAGCAATTGGAACAATTCCAGATCTGCTAACCAATCCGAGAGTTGGCTTTATTCCTACAATGCCGTTGTGTCCCGAAGGGCAAACAACTGATCCGTCTGTTTCGGTTCCTAAAGCTGCCACACAAAGATTGGCTGCTACGGCAACTCCTGATCCTGAACTTGATCCACAAGGAGATCTGTCAATCACATAAGGGTTGTGGGTTTGACCACCTCTTCCGCTCCATCCACTCGATGAGCGCGTACTTCTAAAGTTTGCCCATTCACTTAAATTGGTTTTGGCTAAAATGAGAGCACCAGCCTCGCGTAACTGTTTCACTACAAAAGCATCAAATTCAGCAAAATTTCCTTCCAATGCATAGGATCCTGCCGTAGTCATCATTTTATCGCCGGTATTAATATTGTCTTTAAGCATAATAGGAATACCATGTAATGGTCCTCTGATCATGCCAGCTTTTCGTTCTTCATCAAGTTGTCGGGCAAGCGGTAAAGCATCCGTATTGATATCTATTACAGCATTTATTTTTGGTCCATTTTTATCGATGTTTTCAATTCTATCCAAATAGGCAATTACCAATTCTTCCGAACTTAGCTGCCCTGAATTCATCAAATCTAACAATTCAGTTATACTTTTTTCATTGTAAGGGAAATTATTAAAATCTTCCTGATTTGGAATTTTTTCTTCCGGATTACTGGAACTTTGACAAGCTTGTAAGCCTAAGCCAGAAACAAAAGCAGCACTAATTGCGGAAAGAGAAATGAATTGACGTCTCTTCATGGTGTATAGAATTATAGGTTTGTATGTAGTGATTTTCCTTAAATGTAGGAAAAAAAGAATTATTTCAGGATTTGTCAGTCAAAAAGAGAGTGAGGGATTTGCTACTGATAAATACCTGTGAACTTACTGTCTGTATTGGACTTGCGATCCTTAGCCTTGGAGGTCAGGGAATTGATGTTTGAGCTAGCTGTTAAGCTATTTGGAGAAAAGGCATGCTCTGATTTTAATTTTTTTTATCTTGCAAGCGTGGATTCTATCATCTCATGCTATATGATTGTTACCACAACACAACTGAACCATGATGACAAAATATAAGAAACTAACATTTCCAGCACTTTTTTCGGAAACCGTAAAAAAATATGGAAATTGCAATGCGATGGCTTTAGTAGGTCAGGAACCATTGAGCTATAATGAAGTCAATTCTAGTATACAGGCAATAATTGCATTTTACGAGAAGCTTGGAATAAAACCTGGCGATAAAGTTGCCTTATTAAGCACCAACATGCCGAATTGGGGTATGGCGTATTATGCAACTACTTTTATGGGAGCAGTTGTTGTTCCTATGTTGCCTGATTTTAGTACTGCTGAAATTGAAAATATACTAAAACATTCTGAAGCCAAGGCGATATTTGTATCGAAAGGCTTGCTACCTAAACTTAAGGAAATTAAATCCGATAGTCTTCAGTATAAGATTGCAGTTGAGAATTTTAATTTGATTGATTCAAATGACACGGTTCATGCATTTCAATTGGGAGAAACACCATCTGACACGTATGAGGTCGATGAAGATGATATGGCTGCGATTATTTATACATCAGGAACTACAGGTAGTTCAAAAGGTGTAATGTTATCGCACAAAAACATTTGTTTCAACGCAACAAGAGCTAAAAATATTCATCCAATTGATGAAACAGATCGATTTCTTTCCATTTTACCATTGTCTCATACCTATGAAAATACTTTAGGATATGTGATTCCAATGATTGCAGGATCTTGTATTTACTATTTGGGAAAAACTCCGGTTCCATCTTTGTTAATCTCAGCATTTAAGGAAGTTAAACCAACCATAATGTTCTCGGTTCCGTTAATCATCGAGAAAATATATCAGGGGAAGGTATTGCCATCCATCAATTCTAAGGCGATCACTAAGTTTTTGTATAAGATTCCTTTCTTTCGCAAGAAATTAAATTTGGTTGCGGGTAAAAAATTGATGCAAACATTTGGAGGAGAGTTGACCTTTTTTGGAATTGGTGGAGCGAAATTAAGTTCGAAGGTAGAATTGTTTCTTCGAGAGGCTAAATTTCCTTATGCAATTGGATATGGATTAACAGAAACAGCTCCTTTATTAGCAGGAATAGGACCATCAAAAACTAAATATCAATCTACAGGTCCTGCACTGGATGGTGTGAAGGTGAAAATTAACGATCCTGATCCTAAAACACAAATTGGTGAAGTTTGGGCTAAAGGTGATAATGTAATGATGGGTTATTACAAGGAGCCGGAAAAAACCAAGGAAGTTCTGACTGAAGATGGTTGGTTCAAGACAGGTGATTTGGCAAAAATGGATAAGGACAACTTCCTTTATATTGAAGGCAGGTTAAAAAACATGATTGTTGGTGCTAGTGGTGAAAATATTTATCCAGAAGAGATTGAATCAGTAATAAACAACTTTAAACATGTTGTGGAGTCCGTGGTTATTGAAAAGAAAGGTAAATTGGTTGCCATGGTTCATTTCAATTACGAAGAATTAGAGTTGCAATACAAACATATGAAAAAGGAAGTTGAAAATTATGTGGATCAAACGGTTGACGAATTAATGGAGGAACTTCAAGTATACGTTAACTCAAGAGTAAACAAATTTTCTCAAGTACAAATGGTAGTTGCCCATGTTGATCCATTTCAGAAAACGGCTACGCATAAAATAAAAAGGTTTTTGTACCATTAAATTGGATATAGAACTTAAGTTATATAAAGGGAGACAGCTTATGCTTGTTTCCCTTTATTATTGTAGGAAATTTATGTTTTTAGGCAGAATTGAAAAGTCAATTGTCTTTTAAGTTTCAGATATTCAGGCTTTGACTGTCTGGTCTAATTTTAAATTAGGATTCCCATTAATTCAGACTTGCAAATCTCTAATTAAAAATCCTACATTTGTTCTGTGATTTGGCAATATCAGTTCGTTTGATCTGATATTAAAGAGGGAATCCGGTTTAAGTCCGGAACTGTACCCGCAGCTGTAATCTCCATACCAAACTCTACTGCATTATGCCACTGTATTTCATGGGAAATATGGGAAGGCGCAGCCAGAGGGAGAAAGTCAGAAGACCTGCCTGATAACGAATATGTTTAATCGATACTTTCGGGAATAAAGGTGAGATTATGAGAAAAATTATGACTTCCATGCCTGCGGGGCGTGTTGATTTGAGTTCGCTAAAGCAGAACTTTATTCATGTTAAAAAAAGAACCGGTGAAAACCTTTTCACCTGGTTAAAGTCGATGCTAAGTCGAATATCCCCAATTCAAATTATTGAGAATGCTGAGGAATCTCTTCATGAGGAGAAAATGATTCCTGTTGTGGTATTTCACAAAAGGTTCAATAGATAAAAATCTATTGGCTTAATTGTCGTATTCGCTAATAAGAAGAATTGAAATATCAAACAATCGTTTGAATCCAGAAAATTCAGAAATCATGATAGGTGTTAGAGGAAAAGTAAGCATTGTAGGTGCTGGTCCGGGCGATCCGGAATTGATAACCATCAAAGCAATTAAAGCTATTAAGAAAGCAGAAGTTGTTTTGTATGATTATTTGGTCAGCAAAGAGTTGTTAGACTATTGTCAGGATGATTGTGAGATCA
>Ga0209272_10001407_pt1 | contig 15270 bp, 10 predicted proteins | sample tdDd002_FD_187125 | JGI IMG/M metagenome (GOLD analysis project Ga0209272, IMG submission 187125) | Marine sediment microbial communities from the Atlantic coast under amendment with organic carbon and nitrate - tdDd00.2 (SPAdes)... | ecosystem: Environmental > Aquatic > Marine > Coastal >... | reverse complement strand
CTTTCCATACCCAGATACATTTGGGAATTTACATTATCAAGGAGATCAAAGTGGGGATACCTGTAACTTGCCAGATTGTAGTAGAGGTAAGTTCTTGCTGCCAGTACCTGAGCTTTTATAGCCTCAGTGGGAAAGTAGTGTCCTATCTCTGAGGGGACCACTGAATAGAGGTATTCCTCAGACTGAACACTGTTTATAGGCAGTACCTTTCCCTTGTATGAGATAAACTTCATATCCCCTCTGTAGGGACTGAAGTCTGTCCTATTTTTACTTAGGTATATAAGAGAGTTATACTCTCCCTTATATACTGTGATCCTGTCAGCCGTTACCCCGTTATAGGTCACCCCGTCTCCTGCTATGCTTATCTCAGCAGTTTTACCTTCAGGAATCTTATATATCTTTTTATTTGTTTCTCCGATCTCCAGATAGAGATCCCCTTTTTCCCCTTTAAAGTAAACCTTAGAAGAGCTAAATCTATTGATCGCCACATTAAGGTCTTCCTGAATAAATTCATCCCATGAATATACCACCGACTGAATCAGCAGCATGAGAATTAATACTATCTTCCCACTCATCTTTTCTAACACTCCTGAATTTTTATTTCTTTTCCATTATAGATAAATAGTATATCTATAACCCCTTCTTGACCTCTAAGTATGTTGTAGTTAAATCTTTCGATTTCACTTTTTTTATGTGCTTCCCTTGTATTTTTAAAGTTCATTTTTTCTATAGTTTCGCTGTATTTTTCCCTGTTTTTATTGCTTTCAAACCAGTACGGATAGTTTCCTGGTTTCCCCATATGAAGGTAATCATACTTTAGGTACTCCACAAAGATATCTAGATCTGTAAATTGCTTTTCCCTGTAAAATTCATAGAGGTGATTAAATATAGCTGCCTGTTTATGAGCCACCTGAATGTACCCCTTTTCCCTGAAGAATACAGCCATATCCTCATAAAATTCAAAGGAACTTTTATAGTGGTTTTCCATTATATACTTCAGACTACCTTCAAATTTTTCAGAGTTATAGTAGTAATCAAGCATACCTTCCACATCTTTTAACATACTTATCTCTCCATAGGAGATAAATTTATTTGAAAGAACCTCATATGGAGGAAATTCCATATAGTTATATCCATATTCCTCTACTTCTCTTGATATCTGAGTTCCCTTTAATATCTTCAGAAAGCCGAGCTGCACCATCTCTGGATACATGTCATGTACATAGTTAAACGACCTTTTAAAGGTGTCATAATCTTCAAAGGGAAGTCCTGCAATAAGATCTAGGTGCAGGTGGATATTATTTTTTATTCTGGCTACATTGTCCTCGAGTTTCTCTAAGTGATTGCTTCTTTTTATGGCTTCCATAGTTTTTACATTACTGGTCTGTACCCCTATTTCAAACTGAAAATAGTCCTTGGGTACCCCCTCTAAAAACTCTATAACCTCATCATCAAAGAGGTCTGCACTTATCTCAAAATGAAATGTTGTATCTTCACTATAAACAGAAAGAAGGTATCTCCATATATCCATATACCTTTCCTTTTTTAGGTTAAAGGTTCTGTCTACAAACTTAACCAGCTTTATCCCGCTGTCTAAAAATCTTTTCAGATCCTCCTTAGTTCTTTCACTGGAGAAATATCTTACACTTCTTTCAATGGAAGACATACAGTATGAACATGCAAAGGGACATCCCCTGCTTGATTCATAGTAGAGGATCTTGGTTCCGTTATTTTCCAGCTCATCCACTGTATATGGAAAGGGTATCTCATCCAGGTCTACTATAGGTTCCTGGGATCCGTTATACCTGACCTTCCCCTCCTCTCTGTAGTAGACACCTTTTACCTCTTCTATATTCTTTGTAAGAAAGGCAAGAGTCGATCTTTCTCCCTCACCACCTATGATATAGTCTATCTCCGGTCTCTCTTCCATTACACTTACCGAGTCATAGGATACTTCAGGTCCCCCAAGTACTATCTTGGTATCTGGCAGGATCTTCTTTACCTCTCTTATTATCTTAAAGACAAACTCCTTATTCCAGATATAGGTTGAAAATACAGCTATTTCCGGGGCTCTGTCATATATATCCCTTATTACTTCAGACATATGGTTGTTTATACTCGTCTCATATATATCCATCTTCTGGTCACTATATTTTTCCACATATGCCTTTATATATCTCACTGCGAGATTTGTATGAACATACTTACTGTTTATTGCTGTAAGTAATACCTTTTTCATAGTTTTTACTCCATTCACTCAATAATTTTTAACTACTTATTATTTCTGTTTTTATTCCTTACATCTCTTATATAGTTCAGGTGTTCCCTGTAGGTTTTGGTAAAGTGATGTCTTCCGCTGCCGTCTTCACTGGCTACAAAAAACAGAAAATCTGTATCTTCCGGATCAAAGGCAGCTTTTATAGATGCTGCATCTGGATTGGCTATGGGAGCCGGCGGGAGACCAGTGTTTCTGTATGTATTATATGGAGAAGCTATCTCCAGGTGCTTATAATACATCCTCCTGTTTTCATACCCATATAGATAGTTCACTGTGGCATCTGATTCCAGCCTCATATTTCTTTTCAGCCTGTTGTGAAATACAGAGGATATCCTTCTTTTTTCACTGGCTACTAAAGCTTCTCTTTCTATTACAGAAGCGAGAACCAGCATCCTGTAGAACTCATCTTTATCGCTGTACTCTTCAGACGGAAAGTTTTTCAAAAACTCGGTTAAAAATATCTCTATTACCCTTTTTTCAGAGGCACCCTCTGGTATAAAGTAGGTCTCTGGATAGATATACCCTTCAAAGTTACCATTAGGTGTGGGATACGGAAATTCTATCTCCTTAAAAGCCTGGTCAAACTCTTCCTTTTGCCCAAAGTTATTTATTACCAGCTGATTTACAACCTCATCCAGGTGTGTCCCCTCTGGTATTGTAAACCTCAGAACCTTATCTCTACCCTCTTCAAGAAGATCTACCAGCTCCTTTATTGTGTAGTCTCCCTCCAGTCTGTAGTAACCGGCCTTTATTCCTCTACCGCCATCCTTCAGCTTCAGATATGCTCTGAATACAAATTCATCTGATATTTCAAGAGATGATAGTGATTCCCTCAGAGATACCCCTCTTTTTATCTCCAGTATCTGGCTGTAGTGTGTTTTTTCTATCTCTGTTTCCTTATAGTACCAGTATATTCCCCCAATGGCAATCATACAAAGAAGAAATATTCCCCCGAATATTTTTTTCATTTATTTCTCCCTTCAAGAAAAGGGAGTATCTCTACTCCCTCTCATTTTAATCTATATTATTTTCTTCTTACTTTTGCTTTTTCGATTAGAGGCTTTCTTCCTCTCTTCTCTTGCTTGAATGTTGTTACGATCTCTTCAGCTTCAGCAAATGGTACAGTCATGAATGAGAAGTTTTCATATATTTCAACTCTCTTTATGCTCTTATCTGTTACTGAAGTTTTTTCCTTTATCATATCAACGATCTTCTTAGCTGTCATCTTGTCTTTCTTACCAAGAGCGATGAACAGTCTAGATTTACCAGTTCTGTCAACATTGTTAGCTTTTACATCTTCGATGTCTCTGTAGTTCCCTTCATCTAGTAACTCATCATATGAGTGCTTAAGAAGTGCTGCTACAAGGTTTTGAGCATCTGGAGTTGCTTCCATAAGCTCAGCTGCCATGTTTTGGAATGTAGCGAAATCTCCAGCTTCGATGATTTCATTTACATCATTTAGTAATCTGCTTCTCTTAGCTTCGATTACATCTTTTACACCAGGTACTTTTTCCTTCTTGATCTCAGTCTTTGTTACTCTCTGGATCGTAAGAAGCTTTCTGTATTCAGATGGAGTAATGAAAGTAATTGCTGTACCTTCCTTACCTGCTCTTCCTGTTCTTCCGATTCTGTGTACATATGACTCAGGATCTTGAGGGATAGCGTAGTTGATTACATGAGTAAGGTCATTTACGTCGATTCCTCTAGCTGCTACGTCTGTAGCTACAAGTAGGTTTATTCTCTTGTTCTTAAATCTTCTTAGAGTAAGTTCTCTATGGTTCTGAGTGATATCTCCGTGAAGACCTTCAGCATCATATCCTCTGTCGTTTAGTTTTCCAACTAATACGTTACAGTCATTTTTAGTTCTACAGAATACGATTCCGTAGAATTCCTTCTCTATATCAATGATTCTACAAAGAGCTTCAAACTTATCTCTGTCCTTTACTTCAAAGTAGATCTGCTCTGTAAGGTTAGTAGTTAATTCTCTCTTCTTTACTGCAAGAACTTCATGCTCTCCCATGTGTGCTCCAGCTACTCTTAAGATCTCTCTTGGCATTGTAGCTGAGAAGAATAACATTCTCTTTGTTTTGTTTGTTGCTCTTAGGATCTCTTCGATATCATCAACAAATCCCATGTTTAGCATCTCGTCAGCTTCGTCTAGGATGAAGTAGTCGATAGCATCTAGCTTAAGTACTCTTCTGTTTATAAGGTCGATTACTCTTCCTGGAGTTCCTACAACTATATCAGTTCCTCTTTTGATCTGCTTTCTTTGGAATTCAAGAGACTGTCCTCCGTATATTGGAGTTACTCTTAATCCTCTACCGTGTGATAGTGAACTAATCTCTTCTGCAACCTGTACAGCTAGCTCTCTAGTTGGAGCTAGTACGATAGCCTGGACATTTCCAGTTACCTTCTCTATTTTTTCAAGGATAGGTAGTGAGAAGGCTGCAGTTTTACCTGTACCTGTCTGCGCCTGACCTATGATGTCCTTATCTCCTGTTAATAATGCTGGTATTGTTAATGATTGAATCGGGCTTGGCTTTTCAAATCCCTTTTCCTTTAGTGCCTTAAGTGTCTTTTCTGTTAACCCTAAGGCTCTGAACTCTTTTAATTTTTCCATTCTTCACTTCCTTCTTTTCGTTTTCTTCGCTATCTTACGATAATCCTCTACATCTCTTCTATGAAGATGCATCTTCTTATACAAAAGGATCGGTTCATAAATACTCTATAAATTACCCATAAAACAAATATATATAAAAATGCATACTCATATTCTAAATTAGCAGTTTATTATACCACATTTTCGGAAAAAATACACTAATTAAAAATAAAAAGAGGAGTTTTATCCTCTTTCTATAGTTATACTAATAATGAAATTCGCTTTCTATACACTATACAGACAGTGTTTCAACAACGTTCACCATGTGATCTTTGATTCTTCTATAGTGATTTAATATATCCATATAAGCTGTACTCAGCATAGCAGGCATCTTATTTTCAGATACTCTTTCCATATGTTCTTTTCTTGCTTTCTTATATAGATCCTTTATATCTGCTGATTTCTGCATAGCTTCAATAAGTATATCTTTATTTCCGCTTTCATATGCTTTGTCTACATAAGCAAAGAACTCTTCCACTCTTCCATGGAGTTTCTCAAGAGCTTCCTTCTTTGTATTGTTAAGAAGGATATCATTATCATTAAGTTTCTTTATTGTTTTAGATATTCTAGTCAGGTAATCACTTACTGTTTCATACTCATCTGCTACCTCTAAGTTTTCTCTTGTTTCATCGATATACTTTTCATCCAGACCCTTGCTCATGATCTCAAAGTTTACATCTGATATTTCTTTTTGTACAAGATCCAGCTTCTCTTCCAGTTCCACTATCTCCTCTACATTTTTATTGATATTTTCCCCTGTAATGATTACTTCCTTTAGATTAGTCATCATAGTTCTGATATCAGTTCCCATTCCAAGGATCTCTACCTTAGTCTGCTCGATTATTACAGTAGGCGTATCTGCCATTCTTTCATCCAGGTGAGTTACTCTCTCTACCATTTCCTCATCATCCTTTACTGCCTTCATCAGGAAGTTAGCAATAAGTCCTATAAATGGTGTAAAGATTAGTACGTTAGTTATGTTAAACATAGTGTGTGCTGTTGCGATAAACTTAGTTATATTTGTCTCTGGGTTTGCAAAGTTATGAAGGAACTTAATATAAAACCCAAATATTGCCGTTACCCATATTACTCCAAGGATATTTATGATCGTGTGAGCATAAGCTGCTCTTTTAGCATTTGCTCTTGCTCCTATAGATGCAAGGCAAGCTGTTATAGTTGTACCTACATTTTCTCCAAGTACCAGTGCCACAGCAGTCTGATAATCTATTAAGCCCTGTACAGCAAGGGTAATTGTAATACCAAGAGTTGCTGATGATGACTGAACTATAGCTGTCATAAGTGCACCTACACACGCTGCTGCTATTACTCCTCCCAGTGAATCAGCCTGGAATCTATGAAACAGTTCGATGAATTCCGGCATAGTTCTTAGTGGCTTAAATCCTGCACTCATAAGCTCTAGTCCAAAGAAGATCATACCAAGGCCCATTACTGTTAACGATCTTGTTTTCCCCTTGTCACTTTTCGCAAAAAGATATGAAAGTGCTGCTATACCTGCCATTGGCAGTCCGTATTTACCTATCTTTAATACCAGTATCCAACCTGTAATAGTTGTACCTATATTAGCTCCTAAGATTACTCCCAGAGACTGCTGCAGATTCATTAGTCCTGCATTTACAAATCCGATAGTCATAACTGTACTTACAGATGAAGACTGCACCATACCTGTTACAAATATACCCATGATTATTGCCATAAATCTATTAGTTGTTAATACCGCCAGTATCTTTTTTAGTCTGTCTCCTGCAAGTTTTTGCATTCCTCCAGACATGTTATGCATTCCGAACATGAATATTCCAAGTCCACCTATAACCTTAAAAAATATATCTAGTGCCATCTTTTCCTCCTGTTGTTAACCCTGTTTTAATCTACTGTTAAAATATACCATCTCTCTGTAAATCTAATATATATATAATGTAAAAATAGTGTAAAAAAAAACTTAAAACTAATATACAGTATTCAACACCTCTCTCTTTTTGCCTTTATTTTCCGTTTCTTTTAGACCTTTCTCCATACTTTAAATTTTAAGTTAGTAAAGGAGATCCATAGATATCCTGCATCATTACCTCAAATTCCTATCTTCTTTTCCCTTGTAAACTTTGAATTTTAACTTATTTATACAAAAAAAGGGTCCCATTACCTTTTTCCTGTTTCCAGTATCCCCATAACTCTAAAATTATATCTCTTTCCCCTCTTCCAACAAGAAAAGAGGCTACGCCTCATTCGACTCGGTACGAGTCATTTAATTTTATCTAGTATCTTTCACCTAAAGGTGTAAATTCATCATAGGCGTCATAAACGACTCCTTGATTCATTCAAAAGTATAAAAAAAAGGCGACTGCCTGAGCAGTCACCTTTATCAACTATATTGCTTTTTCCCCTGAGATTACTTCAGCAATATGATATATATGATTTTTAAGTTTTCTGTAGTTCGTTAAGATATCCATATACATGGCACTTACCATAGGATCTATATCTTCCTCTACTATTCTTGTTACATGCTCATCCCTAAGCTTCTTAAACTTTATTGTTATGTCATTACTCTTATTTACAGCCTCTATCATTATGTCACTTTTATTATCCTTATATGCTCCGGTTACAAACGTTAAGAACTGTTCTATATCATCCTGAAGACCATAGATTGCTGTCTTTTTATTTGAGTTAAGGGACATCCCGTTTTCCTTCAGCTTTAGGTGCAGCTTTGTAATATCCGTTACATAGTCCGATACCGATTCATATTCATCCACAAGAGCCAGCTGATTTCTTGCCTTATCTATATTGGTATCCAGCATATCCTTTTTCAGAAGTTCCTTAAGGTATCCAAACATCTCCTTCTGGATAAGGTCTATCCTGTTTTCCGTTTCAAAGATCATCTTTACCTTTTTATCTTCTGCTCCAAGCTCTGTTCCTATAGCTTCCTTCAGATATTCAAACATCCCTTTGATTGTGTTATCAAGAGAAAGTATCTCCTTTTTTCCCACATCAAGAGCAAGAGAAGGTGTATCTAGCAGTCTGACGTCAAGGTGTGTAAAGCTCTTTTCTATCTCATCCTCACTCTTAACAAACTTCTCCAGTAACTTTGCCATAATAGGTAAAAGCGGTACAAATAGAAGGGCATTTACTATATTAAAAACAGTATGCGCTGTGGCAAGGTATTTTGTTGTTTCTGCTGCAGAATCCACAAACCTGTTTAAAAATAACAGATACTGATTATAAATTGGAAGCATCCATAATATTCCTGCTACATTTATTATCGTATGAGCATAAGCTGCTCTCTTCGCGTTGGGTTTTGCTCCGATAGAAGCCAGAAGAGCCGTTATCGTTGTACCTACATTCAGCCCTAGTACCAGAGCTACTCCTGTATTTACATCGATTAGTCCCTGGGCTGCCAGTGTTATTGTTATTCCAAGGGTAGCTGATGATGACTGTACAAGGGCTGTAAGAAGAGCTCCCACTGCTGCCACCATAAGAAGAGTTGCAAACCCTGTCACGTGGAACTTCTGGAACATCTCGATAAACTCCGGCATACTTCTCAGTGGTTTAAATCCGTCACTCATAATTTCCAGTCCAAAGAAGATCATCCCAAGCCCCATTATAAGCATAGCTTTGTACTTCCCTTTGCTGTCCTTTGAGAATATTCCCATAAGAGCCCCTATTCCTGCCATAGGTAAGCCGTATTTACCGATCTTAAGTACCAGTACCCAACCTGTTACAGTTGTACCAATATTTGCTCCCAGTATTACTCCCAGCGCCTGAGACAGGTTCATAAGAAGAGCATTTACAAACCCTATCACCATTACTGTAGTCACCGAACTAGACTGTACGATTACAGTAGCTACTATTCCCACAAGAACAGCCATCAATCTATTTGTTGTTAGTGCTGAAATTATTTTTTTAAGTCTTTCACCTGCAAGTTTCTGCATACCTTCCGACATACTTTCCATTCCATAGAGAAATACTCCCAATCCCCCTACTACTTTAAATAAAATATCCATTACTTCTGACATACTATCCTCCTGTACTTATTAAGTAAAACCAATTTATGTTAACATAAATTTAACATTTTTCAAACATAATTTATCCACACTTGTTCCATTTCCACCACTGTCACTTTAACCACTCCCCCCTCCCCCTTGTTAATTCAGACCTCACTTAAGAAGGCCTTAATTTATCTTTTTTATATAGCGTTATCTATTCTCTTCTTAATTCCAGTAAGATCACGTTAAAATTTTACAACAGATAATAAAAAACCAGCTGTTAAAACAGCTGGTTTTTCTAAATTGCTTTTTCCCCTGAGATTACTTCAGCAATATGATATGTATGGTTTTTTATCTTTCTATAGTTACTCAGCATCTCCATGTAGATACTGCTCAGTAATGGATCTATATCTTCCTCTATCATCCTTGTTATATGTTCATCTCTAAACTTCTTATAGTTGATAGTTATATTGTTTCCCCTGTTTACAGATTCTATCATTATATTTTTCTCATTTAACCTGTAAGATTCTATAACAAGTCCTAAGAACTCCTCTATCTCATCCTGAAGGTTGTATATAGATTTCTTTTTATTCCCGTTCAATACCAGACCGTTTTCTCTGAGTTTCAGATGAAGTTTGACATTAGCCAGTACATAGTCGGACAGGGATTCATATTCATCCACTAGAGCCAGTTGATTTCTTGCCTCATCAACATTGGTATCTATCATATCCTTTTTCAGGAGCTCCCTTAGATATCTGAACATCTCTTTTTGTACAAGGTCTATTTTTTCCTCTTTTTCAAAAAGTCCCTTTACCCTTATATTTGTATTATCCATATTTTTTCCGATAGCTTCCCTTAGCCCTGTGAGCATATCCCTCACATCCCTATCCAGAGACATTATCTCATTTTTCCCAAGGTCAAGAGCCAGTACAGGAGTTTCCAGTATTCTCGAATCCATATGCGTCACCTTACCGTTTACCTCTGTCTCCTCTGGACTGACCTTATGGAGGAATTTAATCATTGGATTAATCAGTGGCAGGAAGAACATAGCATTTACCACATTAAATACTGTATGCGCTATTGCAATATACTTTACAGGATTTTCTCCTCCTCCCAGTGCCTTTATCAGAAGATCATAGTAGTTAAATAACGGCAGTATCCACAGTATTCCTACAACACTTATTATTGTATGGGCATAGGCTGCTTTTTTTGCATTTTGCTTAGCTCCGATAGATGCTAAAAATGCTGTAATAGTAGTTCCTACATTCAGTCCCAGTACCAGTGCCAGACCTGTATGACTGTTTACCAGCCCCTGACTCACAAGACTAATTGTGATTCCAAGAGTTGCAGATGAAGACTGAACTATTGCAGTAAGTATGGCTCCCACTGCTGCCACAGCTAAGATACTTCCAAGACCTGTTACCTGAACCCGCTGAAATAATTCTACAAATTCCGGCATGGTTCTAAGTGGTCTGAACCCCTCACTCATAAGCTCCAGTCCAAAGAAGATCATCCCTATTCCCATTAAAAGTATTGCCTGATTCTTTCTTTTATTGTCCTTTGATAGTAGGTTTATTATTGCCCCTAAACCTGCCATGGGTAGTCCATACTTTCCTATATTAAGAACCAGTACCCACCCTGTTACTGTAGTTCCTATTTTAGCTCCCAGTATTACTCCCAGTGCCTGAGAGAGATTCATAAGCTGAGCATTTACAAATCCAATTACCATTACCGTCGTTACCGAACTAGACTGCACTATTACAGTGGCTATTACCCCTATAAGCAGTGCCATAACTCTATTTGTTGTCAGTGCTGAGATGATTTTTTTAAGCTTTTCTCCAGCTAATTTCTTCATCCCTTCAGACATACTTTCCATTCCATAGAGAAATATTCCCAGTCCCCCTAAAACTTTAAATAAAATATCCACTATACCAGTCATATCGCCCTCCAAAAAGTTAAAAATCAGCTTATACTATCACAACTTCAATGTTTTGAAAATTGATTTAATGCTCTCTTTTTCTCTTCTGAAAAAATAAACCATATACCGGTATTTTAAGGAGTGAAACAATTAATTAAATTATTTTAAGCATTTTTCCCTTGTCTTCCTGCCTCTGGAATAAAAAGCAACGTGACGTTGCATCCATATAACTAAAAAAATTCCAAATAAATTAATAATAAAAAGAAGCAGGACACCTCATAGCAAAATTCAATGATATTTATGGCTGTTATTTCTTATATAATAAAAAATCAGCTGCCTGAGCAGCTGATTACTTTAATGTTGTAAAGGTAAATATACTACCCTTTCCCTCTGTAGACTCCACACCTAACTTACCACCTAATATCCCGATTATCTCAGATACTATAGAGAGCCCCAGACCTGTTCCGGCAATATTACTGGTTCTGGCTTTATCTACCCGGTAAAACCTGTTAAATATATTTTCCATTTCACTTTCTGGTATTCCCATTCCGTTATCCACAACAGACACCTTATACCTGTCATAAAGCTCCATTATCTCCACCCGGATTACAGGAACCTTCTTATCGTTATAGATTATGGCATTTTCCACCAGATTTTTAAGGACTGTTGTAAATTTATCAAAATCCACCTTCATATAGCTGTTTTCATCCAAAAGATTGATAGAATAGATTACTCTGGCATCCTTCTTTCTTATTATACTGTCCAGAGTTCCCTCTATATCATCCTTTATACTGTTAAAGGATACTGGAGTAAGGTTTACCACCCTTGTGTTTTCAAGCTTAGAGATGTTTAAAAAATCCATAGTTATATTTTCTAATTTGTCCACATTGTTTTTAGCTATATTCAGAAAATAATTCCTCATCTCTTCAGGGGCATCCTCTAAAGCTATGAGGTATCCCTTTATGTTTGTAAGGGGAGTCTTCAGTTCATGACTGATATTACTTATAAAGTTTTTCTGAACATCCAGCATCTCTTTATTTCGTGTAATATCCTTTACTGTGAGGATATACTGGTTGTTAAAGTCGAGATATTTTACAGCTACAAGAAGGGTCTTTTTGAGATCTGCAATATAGATCTCCTCCTTAACAGATACCTTCTCCTTTATACATTTTTTTATTATATCTATTATCTCGATATACTTCACTTCTCTGTAGTAGGGACTATTTTCCTCCTCCCTGTAGAGATAGTTCAGAGCGTCATTTCTCATGACTATCTCCAGCCTTTCATTGATAAGGGATATGGACATATCCACACTGGATATTATCCTTTTCAGTCTGACCTTATCCACTTCCAGCTGCCTCATATTCTCTAGATTCTTCTTTTGCCATTCGCTTACTATCTTCCAAAACTCAGCTATCCAGGTGTCCCCCTTGGAGTATATGCTAGTCACCTCATGTCCTACCTCGAGAGTTTTCCTTATCTCCTCTATCTTTATAAACAGGTGTCCCTTAAGATAGTTTTTATAACAAAAATATATAAATAAGTTAAGGAGCATAAAGAATAAAAACTGAGATATAGCTATATTTTTTATCTCTTTATAGTCCCTCTCATAGTTTAAAGAGGTTCTCATTATATATTTACTTCCCTCATCGTCCTCTGTTAATTCTGCATAATAGGCCCTTTTGTTTTTCACAGTATCACTGTACCTTATATCAAAGGCTGATCCCTTTTTCATAGCCTCCACCACTTCAGGTCTCTTACTGTGATAATCCATACTCTCTTCCCTTTCATGCATCTCAGAGTCATAGACTACCCGTCCGTCTATCTCGATTATAGTTACCCTTTTATTTACATCTTCCAGTAGTGAGTGAAATTCCTCTTCACTTGTACTGTTCTTTATAAGGTTTTTAATAAGGCTCGTATCTTCCCTCAGTGTCCTTTTAGCCAGTTCACTGTGCAGGTTAGATACCTTTTCTATATTTATTCCTATAAAGAAGCCCTCTAAAAGTAAAATAAGTATTAAGGTTATTATTTCCTTTCTTCTAATTTGTACCCCACTCCCTTCACTGTACGTATATTTTTGGAGATACTCTTAAGTTTTTCCCTTAATTTTGATATATAGATATCCACCGATCTGTCCCCTGCATAGTAGCTGGTGTTCCACACTTTATCCAGGATCTTCTCCCTTGTGAGAACTATTCCCTTATTTTTAAATAGCAGGTGCAGCAGGTCATACTCCTTCTTAGACAGTTCTATCTCGACGCCGTCTTCAGTCACCTGATGCCTGTCGTCATCTATAGTCACTCCTTCAAAGGCATATTTCTTGCTTCCTCTGGTTTCGCCGGACATGAGCTTTTTAGCTCTTAAAAGAAGCTCTCTCGGATCAAAGGGTTTCTTCATATAATCATTTGCCCCTATCTCAAGCCCCTCTAATACATCCTCTATCTCAGTCTTTGCTGTAAGCATGATGATAATAGGCGTCCCATATTCCTCAGGAAGATCTCTCACTATCTTAGTAAAGTTTTTTCCGTCAAGGCTTGGAAGCATAACATCTAATATTACCAGTTCAGGCTTAAAAGATTTAAGAACCCTAAGTCCTTCCAATCCATCTCCTGCAACCTCTACTTCATACCCTTCCTTTTTAAAAAAATAACTAACAAGTTGTTGTATCTCAACATCGTCCTCTACTATCAGTACCTTCATAATATCCTCCTAGTTCCGGTGTTTTTATTAACTTTTCTTTATTAGCTCTTTTTTTCTCAAATTATCTCCACTTACATTATATACCAAACTCTTTCCAAGTTGCATTATTTTATCTGAAATTCTTTCATATTTTTTAGTAGCCAGAAGGATAAGATTTCCAAACTCGATATTTCCAGGTTTTTCCTTCATTATCTTTATGATCTTTTCCACCACACTATCCCTTATTTCATTTACATCTTCATCCAGAGCCAGAAGAGAATATACCTTCTTATCATCCTTTTCCACAAGAGCTGTCATATATGTTGTAAATACCTCGTCTACCTTTTCTGCCATCTCCGCCAGAAGAGACAAATGTTCCTTGTGAAGACTCCCCTTTTTCTCCATCTCCCTTATGAGCTTTATATCATCAAGAAGAAGGTCAGCCATCCTCTCAAGCATCTTAGACCCCTCTAATATACTAAGAAGTGCTCTCAGATCTCCCGCTGCAGGCTGAAACATAGCTATAGTTACTATGGAATCCTCCTTTATCTTTACCTCATAGGCATTTACCCTGTCCTCCACTATCTTAGCTTCCCCATAGAGAGTTTTTTCAAAGTTTTCACCTCTCAGAATCTCCATATTTATTCTGAGAAGTCTCTCTACATTTTTAGCCATCTCGATAAAATGTTCATTCACTGCATCTATTCTTTCATGTAAGTTTCTCATTATTCCTCCCTGTTGCCATCTTTTAATACCTTTCGATATTTATTATCCTGTTTTCTTTACGTCCTTCTATCCAAACTTACCTGTGATATAGTCCTCTGTTTTTTTATTTTCCGGGTTTGTAAATATTTTTTCAGTAGCTCCAAACTCCTCTAATATCCCCTGGTAGAAGAAACCAGTATATTCAGATATCCTTGCTGCCTGCTGCATATTATGAGTTACTATTATTATCGTATACTCCTTTTCCAGCTCTCTTATGAGCCCCTCTACTTTCAGTGTAGATATAGGATCAAGGGCTGAAGTAGGTTCGTCCATGAGAAGTATCTCTGGCTTTACAGCTATTGCCCTTGCTATACAAAGCCTCTGCTGCTGTCCCCCTGAAAGGCCAAGAGCCGACTGATGCAGCTTATCCTTTACCTCGTCCCAGAGAGCCACAGCCTTTAAGCTTTCCTCTACTATTTCATCCAGCTTATTTTTATCTCTTTCACCGTGGAGTTTAGGTCCGTAAACTATATTTTCATATATCGTCTTCGGGAATGGGTTTGGTTTTTGAAACACCATTCCTATCTTTTTTCTCAGCTCTACGATATCATGGTTTTTGCCAAAGATATCGTTGCCGTCTAACTCTATCACTCCGTCATATTTTGATATATCTATAAGATCATTCATCCTGTTTATAGATCTCAAGAAAGTTGATTTTCCACATCCAGAGGGACCGATAAGGGCCGTCACCTTATTTTTTTTTACATCCATATTTATATTATTCAGTGCCTGAAAGTTTCCGTAGTGAAAACTAAAATCCTTAACACTTAATCTAACCTCTTTTTCCATCTGTCTTCCTCCTAAAAAGCAACCCGACGCTGCATTGCTAAAAACCAATGATATCTATGAATATGATTTCTAGTACTCAGTTAATTTAAAACTGAGCTACATCTTCTCATTAAAAAACTTACCTTATTTAAAGTGGATTAAAACACTCTCTACTTCTCTTAGAAATAAAAAGAAGTTAATGTCT
>Ga0209272_10001405_pt1 | contig 15274 bp, 12 predicted proteins | sample tdDd002_FD_187125 | JGI IMG/M metagenome (GOLD analysis project Ga0209272, IMG submission 187125) | Marine sediment microbial communities from the Atlantic coast under amendment with organic carbon and nitrate - tdDd00.2 (SPAdes)... | ecosystem: Environmental > Aquatic > Marine > Coastal >... | reverse complement strand
TAAGACAGAAGTTCTAATGTGTCCTTCATGTGGTGTGGAAACGCATCATGTCGTGGTGTTAGTCAGAAAGAAAAGCGCTTTTGAGGGAGATAAGAATCGCAGTAAAAAGGAATTCATCACAGGCTTTCTAAAAAGTACCGTTTTTGGTGCTTTTCTCGCTTCCATGGATGATTTTTCTCGTCACTTGATTTGCGAGAACTGCGGTCATAAAACCATACAAGATTAACTCATGATCATGGTGCAAGACGGTGAGCATAACTGTGCGTTTTGATTCGCTGACTATTCAAACCAGACCTTTATCGAGTTAGTGTTTTTGCTCTCAAGGTCTTCAATCGTCTGTAACTTAGTTTGGAAGGGATAAGAGTCAACTGCTAAGTTGCTGCTATTATTGATAAATAAGTCAAGTTTGTCGGCAAGAGTAGGGAAGGTAAGTAACGTTAAATCCCTTCAAATTCCAAGATCTCATGAGATAGATAACGCTTAACCAATAGTAAGTAGTGCGTCTTATTATGATTAATTGTGAGTTATATCACATAAAATTGAAATTTATAAAAAAATATATTTTGAATATAAATTCGCAAATATGCAGCCCATCTGTGCTGCTATTAAATTGTCACGCCCTTAATTATTCATTGTGTGAATGTTTGATTAAATTTTATCGACATTTATGTGTGATTTTCTATTCAAACCACCCTGGCATCAATTCAATATATTAGAAGGTTCGAATTTGATCTTATTCCCATCTTTTGTTTTAAATGCGAAATTCATTATTAGCAACGGATGGTTTTGATGATGTCTTTAATTTGTATTTTCCAGTTATAAGGCTTAATAGCTAACCTACCTAAATGACATAACAAGGATTGTTATAACAGAATGATGTTCTCATAACTGAACTTTCTAAAGTGGCGTGTATTTTACCATCTCTGTTTTTTATAACTCAATCTTATTCAAATTGTTGATTGTTAGGGTTCTTTGTTTTTCTTTCTGGTGACGGTATCGATTGCTTTATATGGGCTATACAATTTAAAAAGAATGATGGTTTTATTGTAATAGCAGTGAGTTGTTACTCGATATAACTGTAAATAACGCGAATAGCTAAAATCAAATCTATCAAAAATAGAATAAGGATTTAACCATAAGAAAACTCTTATGGTTGATAAGTTTATTGGTCTAATTCTTATTTGGAATGCTATGCCAATAATCTGTTTGTCTTTAAGTTTATTCTAATAAGCTTAATTTTCATGGAAGTTTTATAACATGCAGCACACAACTAAGTGGACGATGACCCCACTTGCTATGTTGTTAAGTACGCTATTTTCAATGCCGTCACTTGCAGAGGAAGCCAGCGTAGACGATAGCAGTGGGATTGAATCTACACAAAATGAAGGAGAATCGTCCTGCGTTGTTTGTAATCTGAGTGGGTCCGTTTACCTCTCTTACGATACAAACATCTATGACAAGGACGATCACCGTTCTGTCCGCAATTTCTCATGGGGTGGTAGTTTGGTCTATGCCTTATCTGACGATACCAAAGCTTACTTATCCGCTGGTGGCTATCGTGCACTTGAAGATGAAGTTGGTACTTACGCCACTGATACCGTTCTAGGGATGAGATATTCAAACCTATATGAATTTGGTGAGACTGGAAGTATTGGGGCTTCTGGTCAATTTACGATTCCAACTTCAGAATCTTCGCGGAAGGATGAACTACAAACCGCATTCCGTCTAGCGATCCCGGTCTCTTTTTCTCTGTGGAGCGTCGACTTCTCTATCTCACCACGAGTTAAAAAGAACTTCCATAAATACAAAACGATGGGCGGGCGTTCGCTGACAGAGTGGACTTACTCACTGTTTTCGGTCGCTGAAAAGTCTTGGGACTCGTTTGCGCTAGGCATTACAGCTTTAGGCGGGAACACCATCAGTTATCAAGGAACTCGACGAAGCAGTTTGCACTATGAAGGTGCTCTATACGGAACCTACCAATTCGATGAAAACTGGTCACTCCTGTTGGCAGCGTCTTCTACTGGCTTCTACCAAGATGCAGAACGAGGGACGCTTGGCAATATCGACTTGCTTGACCAAGAAAGAGCTTCGTACATCGCGACAGTGAATTACTCCTTCTAGGAAAATAAATAAAATTAAGGATATCAGAATAATGTTTAAGAAGTTGACACTGGTGTCAGCAATTACGGCAGCACTTGCAGGCTGTGGTGCAGACGATCAGGCTTATGATTATGTTGAAAGAGATGCAAAAGAGGTTGCGGTTAAAGACTTGAAGGACGGCCGATGGTTCTATGTGCCTACTACAGGTGCTGCGCCTCGGTTTGCGTTAAATCAGTTCCCTTTTCTTCAAGGTTCACCGCGCTATGTTGAGCTGTGTTTCACTAAAGAAGGATTGGAAGTTCGCAGCTATGACAAAAACTACCCAGATGCTCATCTAACAAAAGATGAGAATAACTATTGTGGTGAAGAGAAATTCGTCGCAGATGATGATGATGTTAACTTTGCGCAGGTGTTAACCATTCCTGGTGACTTTGCTGCTTATCGTTGTCAGGAAGATTCTTACGGTGATTGTACTAACAAAGAAGAAACGAATGATGATGCAAGCTTAAACTACAAGCAGAAAACCCACTTTACGCCAAACCCAGAAGATCTAGAGATTTCAGAGTTCAACATGGAAGATCTATACGGCGTTACCGATGGCATTTCTGAACAAGGTACACCAAGACTAATCTCATGGGATTTTGATCCTAAGAACGGTGTGCTCAACTTTGAGTTGGAGCGTACGTTCCGTATTGACCTGGATAAAATCTCCCAGTACATCAACTTCGCTACTAAAGCGAGCCTAGAGGAAGCACTGGTTGACGGAGCGTTTAAATCTCGCTTCTATTACTCGCTAGTTCATGAAAGTGAGGTTGCTACAGAGGGTTACCAACCTATCTTGTACCCTGTAGGTGATGAGAATGATATTGGCTTTTTCACTACGTCGACTAAGCAGTTAAATCCAGTAACCAACAAGTATGATCGTGATGTCGTTTACCTAAATCGATTCAACCCAGATCAAGACTCGATCAAGTACTATTTGACCGATAACTTTTTCGAAGAGAAAAACAAACTATTTTTGGATGCGACACTTCAATCAATAGACAAGATGAACAAAGCGCTGAATGTGTTTGGTGCTGACGCAGGAAAACCAGAAATAGAGATTGTTAATAAAACAAAACCTGAAGGGGTTCATCCTGGTGACTTACGCTACAACGTTATCAATCTGATTGATGAGCCTTTAGCAAATGGTTTGTTAGGTTATGGTCCTTCAGTTTCTAACCCGATGACGGGTGAAATCATTAAGGCGCACGTAAACCAATATGCTGGTGTTGCACGAACTGGTGTACCTTTCTACTGGGATAACTTAGCGCGCTTCTATAACCGCAACCAACTTAATCTGGATGGCTTAGCTCCACTGCCAACTGAAGATCAAGGCGTAACAACTGAAGTAACAAAAAGAATTGAAGCGCTTTCGACCATGGCAGCGATGGCGAAGCTGAAAGCCGATGAGAATATCAATGTGCCTTTGGTATCTAAAGATGAAGTGATAGCGGCATCTGCAACTACTAAGAATCCAACACAACTTCTGGAAAGCTTTGATGACAACATGGATTTTGAAGATGTTGTTAAGGCTGAGGAGAATCGATTATCCTTCTGGGCTGAAAATAACGTTTATCCAATTGAAGCGTCTTGGGTTTCTTCTACCAACAAGGCTATGTTGGATAACCTGAAGCTGGATGATGAGCGCTACTTTGATATCAAACGCGACGATGCAGGTAACGAAGTTTCTCGTGATCTGAAACGATGGAAGTACCTGCCAAAAGATTTGCAAGTCGAAGCTGCCAATGCGATTACCGTAGCAACTTACAGTAATACGCTAGTTCATGAGCTTGGGCACAACATGGGTTTACGTCATAACTTCAAAGGGTCCAGTGACAAGGCGAACTACTATACGCTAGAGCAGGCGCATCAACTGGGCTTAAACAATATTCCGGCGTATAGCTCAACCATGGACTACGCGCCAAGCATGTTGGATGAAACACCAACATGGGGTCTATATGATATCGCGGCGTTTAAGTTTGCGTACGGTCGAAAGGTTGAGACTATTCAAGATTCTTCAGGTGCGGCTCCTGCACCAGTTGTGAAGCCTGCAGACAACGCAACAGATGAAGAGAAAGCAGCCTACAATCGCTACCTAGCAGATAAGCAAGCATACGAAGATAGCTTTGCTTACAAGTTTGGCAGCAATGCATCAAATGAATCTTTGATGGTTTGTTCGGAAGTGAAACAACTTTCAGGAGAGCAGGCTGGCAAGTCGCTATATAACTGTGACTTTAGTCGCTTTGATACTGCTGCACTTTCAGATAATGCAGTACAGAGTGAGAAAACTCGTTATGGCGTACTGTACTATCTAGATAAGGTTAACGAAATCGAACGTAAATCTTACGACTTCTGTACTGACGGTAACGTGTCATTAAACAGTGACTGTAACCGTTTTGATGAAGGTACGAATCTAGAAGAAATTGTTTCTTATGAATGGCAGAACTACATCGATAGCTATGACCGTCGCAATCTAGCGTTGTACGGAACAAATGGCCTTTATTCTGCAGATTATCCGAGCTACCTAGTTCGTCGCTATATGGAGATGAGCTCAATTCGTGACAAGATGGAAGATCTTGAGCGTATTGACAATCTGTACACCAACCTTGGTTATGCCGCTAACACGGATAAACCTGGTGATTTCTTACTACGTATAGCATCAAACCCACAATACTGTAGTGAAGGCAAAGCAGACAATTCATGGTTCTGTGACTATACATACGGCGCGAAAAAATCAGCGGCATTCTTCTTGGATGTATTACGCACTCCTGAACACCAGTGCGTGATTGAGAACGAAGCTGGTAGTCAAAAAGTTATTTCGTTTGGCCAATTGTTAGATAACAATTCGCACCTAATTCCAGCTGATTATGATCTGCAAAGCGCGTCTTGTTTTGATGAGTTATCTGCAAGATTTATTGCAGACGCAGAAGCTGGTTATGCAGCAGTAGCTGAAACGAAAAATGGTCGCTTCCTAAACTCAATTGGTAGTTTTGACCCTGATTACCCATGGTCAAACGCTGTCTCTGTATTGGGTAATTGGCCTGACAAAGCACTTGCGAGTTACTTCCTTGCTCGTCGCTTCTCTAACCGTTACACCGATGAGGTTAGCTTCGCATCATTGCTTGATATCCCAGGAGTACAAGCTGAGTACGAAGACATCATGAACAACATTGTAGCTGGTGATGCGTTGAATACTCCAATTGAATTGGTGGACAAAAATGGTAACGCATACACTCAACTGAATGGTGTTAAAGTCAATCTTCATCTTACCGAGCAGATGGAGTCGTTACCGCCAATGCCGAGAGGTATTGCAGGCTTCTTAGGTATTGATAGCCGTAGTCGTGAGCGTATTGGAGACGTGATCCTTAATATGGGTGTGCGTCAAATGCAATCTAATGACTACAAAGTGAAGTCTCGTGGTAAAGCTCAATTTGACACCTTTACCAAGCAGCAAGATCGCTACGGGATCATTGCTGGTGATAAAGTTGAATTTGTAATTGACGGGAAGAAGTTTGTTGCAACCAAAGCAAACAAACTGGCTTACGATTATGCGAACCAGTTAGTAACATCAGAAGGTTACGATCTAAAAACTTACCTTGATAACTATGATGCGAGTCAGTTGAGTAGTATTGCTACAAGCATTGATACTGCTTGGGGAACGTTCCGAACTGATATTAAGTCTGCTTATCATGATGCGGTATTGCTTCTAGACGCCCCTATGGTCAATGCCATGAAAGCGACCATTGACAAGGATATTGCTGCTAATGTTGGTCAAATTAACGAATCATTCGCCAACTTTGTAGCGACGAATATGGCATCAGGTGATTTGGTGTACGATGAAGCCGCATCGACGATGAGCTTTAAAGGTGGTAAAGCGCACGATGAAGCTAAAGTTTATGCCGCGTATTCGGATGCGATGATCCTTATCTTCAACGACTATACAAGTAGCATGATGTTTGCGGTAGACAATGTTTACGCAGGCTACGCTAGCGCATCAGATTCAGATAAAGAGTTATGGGTTAAAGACCTAACCCTTATTCAAGCTTACCTAAATGGCGACATCGGCTCGGTGGCAGGTGAGTACTACGAAAAATTAGATCGTTTGCCATCTGCGAGTGATTTTGAGTAGTTTTAAAAAATGTAGCTAAATCAAAGGCCTGTGTCATAGCAGGCCTTTCTATTTGTCATGTGGTGCTTTTAGGCTTAAAACTTGAACGCCATGCGCAGATAATATCTTGCAGAAATGTCATAATTTCACTACTCAAATGAATGCATAAGTTAAAGATAACCTAACAGCGTTGGAAGAAGGGAATGAAAACATCGCTAGATATTATGTTCGAGATGCTTCTTAGCACGAGGGTTAACATTTTTGTCTGGATAAGTTTGTTGGTGATGGCCAGTTATGGGCATTTTAATCAGACTAACTGGTTCAAAAGTTATCTGGTTTACCTACAAATTTACTTCTTGATGCAAGCACCAATTCTAGTTCCTCTGTTTATTGATGGTGTCGTAAAAAAGGTTTTGCCGTTTGTAAGGGGAGGCTCAGAAGCGTTACCTTGGCTACTCTTCATTACGTACCCAACAGGCATTATTGCGATGCTAGCCTGGAGCCTATACTTAGCAGTCAAAAAATAACGCTAACTTCAGTTCACGATGTTCACCCATTTCTCCGAGAGTAAATCAATCTATCAGTGAGCCCTAGATAAAGGGCTTTTTTTATTCAAGAATGAAAGATTAACCGTTCATCTTCCGTCATCACTAATGTCGCTTTGTTTTGTTCGATGAGCTGTGCGGCATAAGAAGGCGTCACGGCTTGAATCTCGCCTTTTGCTTTTAGCGTCAGTGATTCCCATGCTTGGTCACGATATTTACCTGCTTGGGTATATTGAATAAGTACTTTCATAGTTTCACGCTCTGGTGTGGTTAACGTGCTACTTAAGTTAGCGCGCTAGTAATGGTTATGCACCTGTTAAAAATGAAACATTAGATTAACCAAGCACGATCACTCTAAACGTGATCAAGTGTCAGCACCTATTAGTAACGATCCCAGTAAGGCGTATCAGTACCGAGTTTTTCGCTGATAAAATCGATAAATACACGAACTTTCAATGGCATGTGTTTACGTTCTGGGAAAACAGCGTAGATGGCATGCTCTGGTAGTGAGAATTCTTCCATCAAGGGTTTTAAGTTGCCTGCAGCAAAGTCTTTGGCGGCGATAAAAGTCGGTAACTGCGCGATGCCAGAGCCTCTTAGAAGCAGTTGGCGAATCGCTTCGCTGTTGTTGACCACAAAGTTGCCCTTCGGCAGCACCTTGTATTCGTTGCCACTGTTGATGAACATCCACTCGACACCGCCTCGGAAATACGAATAACGCAAACAGTTGTGCGTCACCAAGTCGCTTGGTTTAGTTGGTACACCAAATTCTTCTAAGTATGTGGGAGAGGCACACAGTACGCTTTTACAGGGAGCAAGGCGCTTGGCTACAAGGTTAGAAGTCGCAAGTTCGCCAATGCGAATCCCTAAATCAAATCCTTGTTCGACCAAATCTACCATGGCGTCTTCAAGCTGCAAATCGACTTCAATTTTCGGGTAACGTGCAAGAAATTCGCTGATAAGTGGTGCAACGTGCAACACGCCGAAAGACATCGGCGCCGTGATTTTTAGCCTACCTTGGGGTGAGCCTTGCAACTCAGAAACGGCATCCACACCTTGCTGAGCAAGGTTCACTGCTTGTGAAGCATACTCAAAGTATCGACGTCCTGCTTCGGTTAGGCTGAGCTTTCTTGTGGTGCGATTAAGCAAGCGAATGCCTAGGTCGTCTTCGAGTTGATTGATGCGTTTACTGATCGCCGATTTGGTGAGGTTTAACTGCTTGGCGGCAAGGGAAAAGCTGCCGCACTCGACGACAGCGACAAATACTGGCAGTGACGCAATGGCATTCACGGTATGCTCCTAGGTTATTGGGGGTTATCTATTATTAGGGTCTGTTGATCTTTCGAGCTGATTTTTGCAGCGAATTGTTGGATATTTATACAAGGCAGAGACTTTGCTATGTAGTTAGCCTACATGAGAAGTCGATAACGCGGTAGAAATGACCAACAAACGCTGCCCGGAGGGTTCGGCTAGGCGCCCCCGGCTAAAATCGTTTCATGCTTTGTTAAGGAGTATTTGCTTAGAACGGCTAGGCGACACACTCCTTGCCGCGCCTAAAACGATTTTGACTAGGCGTCCCCATCCGAACAAAATTTAACCGCGAAAGATCAACAGACCCTAGCTATATTGTTGAGAAAAACGATACAATCATTTTCCAATTATAGAGATTATCTTCAAGAAGAAAACAATTAGACTATTCGGCAGAAAACGACCTGGATATTGGAAAGAAGAAAATGAAATACGATTGGATCTTGTTTGACGCTGACGAAACCTTGTTTCACTTTGATGCCTTCAAAGGTTTGCAGCTGATGTTTTCTCGCAAAGGCGTAGACTTCACCGAGCAAGATTTTGCCCACTACCAAACGGTCAACAAGCCACTTTGGGTAGATTACCAAGATGGTAAAGTGACGGCAGATGAGCTCAAGCACAAACGTTTTACTGAGTGGGCAGAAAAGCTCAATACCACAACGGCGGATCTCAACACTGCATTCCTCGAAGCGATGGCCGATATCTGTACTTTGCTGCCGGGTGCGAAAGAGTTAATGGAAGCGCTGCAAGGTAATGCCAAAATGGGCATCATCACCAATGGCTTTACCGAGCTGCAAGCGATTCGTCTAGAACGCACAGGTATGAGCGATTACTTTGAGCACGTGGTGATTTCTGAGCAAGTTGGTATTGCTAAGCCGGATCTAGGCATATTTGAGTACGCGATGACGCAAATGGGCAACCCATGTAAAACGCGAGTCTTGATGGTGGGTGACAACCTGCATTCTGATATCTTAGGTGGCAACAACTTCGGTATTGAAACGTGTTGGTTGAACACCACAGGTGCAAGTGTGGATGAGCGTATTGCACCAAGCTACACGGTGGAATCATTGAACGAGCTTAAGAACATCCTTGTGGCTTAAGTGAACAAATAAACGAAAAAAGCGCTGATTTTTCAGCGCTTTTTGGTTTTTATCGATGCTGTTTTGTATTCATCGATCTTGCTTATTAGCTAGCGTTGTTTTCAGCTAATTCACGTTGTGCTTGTTGCTCTTTTTCACCAAGCTTGAAGTAGATCTTACCGACGATGACTTCTGAAATCAGGATGGTAAACACCACCGCAAAGAAGGCTACCACACCGTTCCAAGGACCACTAAAGTCAACCTTGTCACCAAATAGGATGTTAATTGCTTCTAGCATCACGAACTTCGAACCTACTAAGATAACGTACGTAGAAAGACCACGGTAGATCTTAGGTGCCGTACCCGGCTTCGATTTAAAGTACTCTGCAATTTTGTGTTCTGCTTTGATAGACAGCTTCAAGAGCAACTGAAGCAGCAGTGCCGCGGCGAAAGAAATCGTAAATGAATCAATGGTTACGAAATCCCAATATTCGTCATAGAAGTTCAGTACAGCAAGGTCTACCAATACCGCCAAGGTATAACCAACAAATAGACGTTGTGGAGTGTTGAAACCGTAGACTTTATCCGATGCGCTCATAAGAACCCTCAATCAATAGTGAACTAGTTTGCAAAGCCATGCTCTGCGTCGATGGGTTAACTATATGAGTTCCTCGAATTGAAAACTTGCCATTTCGCGCCATCGTAATCATTGCGATGAATGATTGTTTTGATGGGATATATTGAATTCCAATAAGCGCGTTGAATTTGAAAATCGTCTACAAACTGACACGCAAACAGCGTTAGAATAGCTTCTAATCCCATAACTAATTTCGAAGAATCAAGCAGTAAGGACTCTCATGGCAGACATCAAGCAGCTCGACAGCAAAGTGGTGTATCAGAATAAATGGATGACGGTGCGTGAAGATAAGATCCAACGTCCTAGCGGAGCCGAAGGCATCTACGGTGTGGTCGACAAGCCAGACTGTGCAGCGATTCTGGCTATCGATAACGGCGTGATTCACTTAGTACAGCAGTTTCGTTACACCGTAGGGCAACGTTGTTGGGAGATCCCGCAAGGGGCATGGGAATCAAATCCAGATGCGGATCATCTTGAGTTAGCAAAAGGTGAACTTCGAGAAGAGACGGGCATGCAAGCCAATAAGATGGAATACGTTGGTGCGCAGTTCATCGCTTATGGGTTCTTAAACCAGACTTGCCATGTTTATTTCGCTAGTGAGCTGTCTGAAGTGGGCAATCAGCTAGACAGTGAAGAAGAAGACTTGATCACTCGCTCGTTCTCAGTTGAAGCGTTCGAGCAAATGATGATTGACGGTGAAATTAAAGACTGTGTGACCATCGCAGCATATGGGTTAGCTAAACTAAAAGGTTTAGTGTAAGAAGGAGCCGTCTGCTGAATACACCCTTATCTTAAATGCTGCTGATTTAGGTTCTACTTTGATAAAGCTACCAAATCATCATTGCAAGGTTAATGAAAAGGGACGGTAAACCTGCGATAAAAAAGATAAATCCAAGCTGATAGTTTTTGTTTAAGTCTGTCTCCAAATGCTGTCGAGCTACCATTGAATGCACTTTATCAGTGAACTCATCATCGAATTCCGAATGGCGGGAGTACATGCCTCCTTCCCAAGTAAACTTCGCTAGTGCCCAAATAACTACAAGGACGAAGAATAGAAAATCACTTAAAAGGGTGGATTGAAATTGAGGTATGTAGTGAGATAGCCCAAAAACCATTGCAGCAGCGATGATATTAATTAGCGCCACAATTTGTAATAACCTTAACACGCAGGCTCCTTGTTCTTCTTATCTTTGTTAAACAACGCATTGGCACAATCTATAGACAATATCGCATTGCATTTTAGTTCATTGCGTTTGTTACGCTTGTTGTGAATGTTGGGGAGCCTCTCTAATAAGAGAGGCTCCAATTAAGTAGTTTAGAACGGGTGATTAGATAACTGATTGCTGTGTTCTAGCATTTGTTCTGCTACGTAACGATGTGTCGCCGTGGTTGGGTGAGTCACATCCCAGAACACAAACTTGTCTGAGCCAGAAGAGGCACACTCCGAGCGCAATGCATGATGATATAAGTAATCTGCTGATGAAGATCGGTTGATGTCTTGGCAAGCTTGGCTTGCATTCACAAAGCCATGTTGCTCTGGATTTGCGGTCAGGCTTTCAAACAGCGCGTGCGTATCGTACAAGGTAATGTTGTAACCTTGCGCCGTGTAGTATGCCGCTTGTGCTTTAATGAACTCGTTCATCTCGACAATCTTTGCACGGATCTTGTCGATTTCTTCTTGAGTCGAGTACGTAAATTGTGGCGCACGAGTGGCGTCTGGCAGTGTCATCAACAATAAGTTCTTCGCACCAGCATCGGTCAGTTTGATTAAGGCTTCCGCGTAGTCTGATTTCACTTCTGGTACGCTGCGGTTGTAGTTCATGAAGTCATTCAAACCAAACTCAAGCGTAAACAAGGTATTGGCTGGCTTGTAGTTTTTTGCCAGTTTCGCATACGCCAAATAAGAGGAAACCTGCTCACCCACACCAGTCAGTGCGATGTATTGGTTTTCACCGGCAGCACCACCAACCGCCCAGTTGTATAGCGGTAAATTCTTCGCTTTAGCAATGTATTCCGTCCACACGAAACCGTTTGAGAAGTGCCCTAAGAACCAGCTATTCGGGTTTGGGAAGCGCCATTGTGAAGCATTAAAGATATTGCCTGTATCCGACAAACTGTCACCCAACGCAACCACTTTGTTGATTTGATCTGGTTGCATTACAGGATCGTTGCTCCAGATAGTGTGGTTGTATGAGAACCGGTTATCTGCTGCAAAGAAGGTGATGTCAGCGTTTTCATTCGCGAGATCAAGGGTTTGTTCACAGCGTTGCTTGATGATGCTTTGCGGTGTGTCAGTGTAGAACATGTTCTTGAAAGAAACTGAACTCCACCAGTAGCCATCGATTGTAAAGTAACTGCCGTCAGGATTTTCTGCCCATTCCCAATCAGTCGCAGGCTCATCAAGTGAATAGCTCGTTCGATACCAACAACGAACATAAGTATACGTTTGGTGGCCTTGAGCGCTAGCAACTTGTGCAGCGGTGACCATTTCTGGAGACAAAGAAGGTTCTGCAGCATGGGCAGCAGCGAAAGGGAGTAATGCACTTAATAATGTGATTGTTTTTTTCATGATTGACTCTTCTGTAATGATTATCGTCATGATTTAAGTGAGAATATATCTCATCTACTACCCCATTTTGAGTAAAAGAACTAATTAGTCAAATATCTAAATATTCAAAATGTTGATTTTGGTACCACAATCTAGTTTCAATAGATTTAGTAAATGGGTTGATTTTATAAAATATAGAATAATTACTCACTAACATTAATTTAACATTCAATTTTTCGTTAATAAGTAATTGCTTTATAAGTTTTTTGTTATCTTTTTGTATGTTAACTAAATATGTTGTTTTGATGATCTTTTGTTCATTGTTGGGCATTCATAAAACAAATTGTTTGGCATTTTTAATCGATAATCTATAGCTGAGTAGCTCGTGTTAATGACGTGTAATTGATTTTTCATGAGCATAGAGTGAATAAAAATCAGCTCAAAAAGGAATAGAGCAAATGCACTACACAACAACTAAATTAAATGGCTTGTTTTCATTGTCTGCCGTTGCAGTGGCACTGACATTTTCGATGTCAGCGCATGCGGCTCCTCTGACGGGGTTCGACGAATCTAACTTGCCGACTAAATACATCGTCAAATTTAAAGAAGATACGTCAGGTTCTTCAGCATTAGGTGGAAACTCATTCTGGGGTCCACGCATCGCGCAAGAGTCGGTTTTAGAGCAGCTCAAAGCGCGTAAAGTGGAAAAGCTAGGAAACCGCGCAATCTACAGTGTGGAGATGGAAGACTCGGAACTGGGGCAACTGCGTAACCGCAGTGATGTGGAATACGTGGAGATTGACCCACCGCGTTATCTGTTAAGTGAGACTATCCCATGGGGCTATGAGGCGGTTAACGCTCAGCTTTTGGATGACTCGAGTGCAGGTAACCGCACTGTGTGTATCATCGATTCAGGCTACGATCTCGCACACAACGATCTGAGTGGTAACCGAGTGTCGGGTACAAACGATAGCGGTACAGGCTCTTGGAGTGTTCCGGGAAATAACAACGCCCACGGTACACACGTAGCGGGTACGATTGCTGCGATTGCCAACACGGAAGGCATCAAAGGCGTTATGCCAAACCAAAATGTGAATTTGCATATCGTTAAGGTGTTCAATGAAGCGGGTTGGGGTTACTCATCTAGCTTGGTGAAAGCGGTACAAACTTGTGCTGACAACGGCGCGAACGTGGTCAACATGAGTCTTGGTGGTAGCCAATCGAGTGTGACGGAGAAAAACGCGTTGCAAACCATTTACGACCAAGGGGTGCTGTTGATTGCTGCTGCTGGTAATGATGGTAACACCGCGCACAGCTACCCAGCGTCTTATGATTCGGTAATGTCGGTTGCGGCGGTGGATGATAAGAGTGATCATGCAGCATTCTCTCAAGCGACGGACCAAGTTGAAATCGCAGGTCCTGGTGTAGCGATTCTGTCTACGGTGACTGTAGGCGAGGGTAAGCTTTCAGACATTCGCTTGAACGGTGTTAGCCAGTTCGATCGTGGCATCGTTCCTCATAACCGCTTGATCCAATCGGGTGGCAGTTACGGTCCTGATCCAGTAGCCGGTTCTATCACGGCGACACTAGCAAGCTGTGACGTATCCGGTAGCAGCTTCAGCTGTGGCGATATGTCGGGCAAGATCTGTTTGACCGAGCGTGTGGGCAACCAATCATCAGGCAACTACCCAGAAATCGATGCAGTTCAAGCGTGTTACAACGCAGGTGCGAGTGCAGCGATTGTGTACAGTAACTCTGAGCTTCCGGGTTTGCAGAATCCTTTCCTTGTCGATCAAAACAACGCGGCGCGTATTGTGTCAGTAACAGTTGATCGCGCTTTTGGTCAGGAGCTGTTGGGCTATGTTGGTCAAGAGATCACGGTATCGACCACTAAGGGTGAAGACTACGAGTACTACAACGGTACTTCGATGGCGACGCCACATGTAACCGGTGTTGCGGGTTTGGTGTGGAGCTACCATCCAACCTGTACCGCAGCGCAAGTGCGTAACGCACTGATCAAGACAGCTACGGACATCGACGTAACGGGTCGTGATAACCGTACTGGTCACGGTCTGGTGAATGCCGATGCGGCGAAGCAATACCTAGATGCAGGCTGTAACGGTCCTGATGGCGGCGGCTCTGGTAGCGACAATGTTCTAGAAAATGGTGTGGCGAAAACACAGCTTTCTGGCGGCAGTAAATCAAGCAAAGTATTTGTGTTTGACGTCCCTGCAGACGCAACGCAAGCGACATTCAACATGAGTGGCGGCTCTGGTGATGCTGACCTTTATGTACGCTTTAATGGCACACCAAGCACCAGCACTTACGATTGTCGTTCATGGGCGAGCGGTAATGGTGAAAGCTGTAGCTTGAACGTATCTGGCGCAGGACAATATGAAGTATTGGTTTACGGCTACAGCGCGTACTCTGGTGTTTCTCTTGTCGCGACGCATAACGGTTCGGGTGATTCATCTGGTGGCGGCTCTACACCTTCTAGCTACACCAACTCGGATGCGGTAGCGATTCCTGATAACAAAGCGTCTGGCGTTGTAAGCTCATTAGATGTGGCTCGCTCTGGCGATGCAGGTTCAGTGACTATCGACTTGGATATCACTCACACCTACATTGGTGATCTTTATGTCACATTAACGTCGCCAGATGGTGGTCAAGTGGTACTGCACGACAACGCGGGTGGCAGTGCGAACGACATTAAAACCAGTTTCCAAGCGGATTTCTCTGGTTTTGAATCACAAGGCACATGGGAACTTAAAGCGGTGGACAATGCCAGAAGAGACACGGGCACCATCAACAGTTGGACTCTGACCTTTCAATAAGGAGTGACTATGAAGAAGTTGACCTTACTTTCTTTGTCTGTGGTAGGCGCTACCGCAATATTGGCAATCG